>Ga0187892_10000342_pt1 | contig 123267 bp, 109 predicted proteins | sample MA1701073metaG_FD_139345 | JGI IMG/M metagenome (GOLD analysis project Ga0187892, IMG submission 139345) | Bio-ooze microbial communities from a basaltic lava cave in the Kipuka Kanohina Cave System on the Island of Hawaii, USA - MA170107-3 metaG ... | reverse complement strand
TCCGGGCCCGAAGGTGTTTGAGACCCAGATTCACGGGAAGCGGTTTGAGATGTACAACGACACCGTGCTGGGGTTCAACAAGTCGGGCAAGGAGGTGGCGCGGATCCAGGTGGAGGAGCCGATCTACATCCGGCCGGCAGAGCGGGTGAACTGGCTGTAACACCACGCCAGGACACCACGGTGGGACGGGGAGGGGCGCTGCTTCAGCGGGGCCCCCTCCCTGTGACGACTGGGGAGGGGCGCTGCTTCAGCGGGGCCCCCTCCCTGTGACGACTGGGGAGGGGCGCTGCTTCAGCGGGGCCCCCTCCCTGCGATAGTCTGGGAGGGGCGTGCTTCCAGATGGGGCCGCTCCAGCAAGGTATGCTGACGGAGGGGTCTGCTCAAGCGGGTCCCTCCTGACGGTTTATGGTGTGGGAGCGGCGCGATCCCAGCGGGGCCACTCCCGCAAGTCAGGAAGGGCAGGGGGCTCGAGCGGGTTCCCTGCCCTTCTCTTTTTTTGGTCAAAGCGAAAGGAGAGTTGACGACACTCGGGCACCCATCGAGTCGTCAGGATGACCGAGACGAGAGCGGCGGCCACCAGGAGAGGAGAGCAGGAGTGAAGATCGGATGGAGGTTCCGTTTTGTGAAGCCGACCCCAAGCCAGGTGCTCGTGAGCCTATTGATCGCCGCCGGTGGAGTGGTCAGCTCCCACGCACTTCGCGAGATCGATGAGAATCTCCGCGTCATGTATACGGACTATACTCTGGCGACCACGGATCTCGGTCACATCTCCGCCGGTGTCATTCGGTACCGTGCGACCGTCGTACGCGCGGTTGAAGCTCCGACTCGAAAGGATTTTGACCGTATCTCCGAGTCGTTGCCGGATCAGCGGGCTCGGATCCTGAAGGCAGTGGATCACTTCGCCGAAGCCAGCGCGACGGTGTCGCACAGCGGGCGCAGTGAGGCGCAAGAGCTGCAGGATTTCCGGGAGAGCCTTGCCGCCTACTTTTCGGCTGCCGATGAGACCATCGCGATTCTATTGAGGATGTGGGAGACGACCCCTCCCGCGGCGGCGGCCGCTCTCAGGAACAAGGCAGAAGTTCATCTGACTGACAAGGCGGGACCCAAGCTGATCCAGGTCACCCTGGCCTTGAATCGGCTTTTAGAGACCGTCGCCGAGATAGCCCGGGAGCTTCAGACACAAGGGAGGGGAGCGATCCGCACGGCGAGTACCATCTTGCTCGTCGGTTGCGCCCTCATTATCCTGTTGATCTTGTCCGGTCAGCGACTCCCACCATCTCCGAGCCTCGAGCCAGACTCCGTCCTTGGGGAACCGGGCGAGGGGGAGTCCGCCTCCTTCCTTCGCTCCCGTAAAGAAGGGCAAGCGGAGAAATTCTCGGTACGGAAGTCTTAGCCTGCACACAGGCTCGCTCTACACGTGACCCTGAACACACCATTTATAGGGTGCTTGCTGTGCTCCCCGATGAACCGACACCCTTCCGGCGCTCGAGTGAAATTCTTGGGTTGACACCGAGGATCGGACTTGAGTATCGTAATGTTCCCCCTCAAGGTGGTCACCGTGCTGGGAAGTAGAGGGTTAACCTCGCACATTCGAAGGCCTTTCCCGACCCTGCCGGCTCAGCGCAGCACTCAACCGTCCGGGTCGCTTCATCGCACCAATTCGATCTGTTTCGCCAATTCTATCTATATATGTAAGGAGGCCGGTCCATGTTGTCTCACAGACGCACCGTTCAACTACTCGCACGATGCTTCGGCCTGATGGCCGGTGGAGCCCTCCTATGGCTCCCGCTCGCTGCCTGGGCTGAACCATCTTCCTCTCACGACACCCACACGGCGGCTCAGCACACGGCCGCCATGCCTGCCGGCGCAACGCCTGCGGGAATGATACATCAGACCCCGGCCTGGGCTGAGCAGCTCAAGGGCCAGACCATCGTGGAGGACACGATGGCCGGGCGGCCGGACCGGGCCGCCATGGTGGAGCAGCAGCACCAGCGCGTGATGCTCCAGATGGAGCAGGATGCGAAGGCCCAGCCGGTCAGCGACGGGATGTACAACACCATGTCCATGATGCATCAGTACGGCGCGGGTGGTCAGGACTTGCTCTTGATGTCGGACCCGAGGATTGAACCGGTCGCCGGGCAGGGAGGGCGCTGCCCCGCGGGCGTGCCGGTCAAAAACTACGACATCTCCGCAATCAACGTCGAAATCTCGATCAACCAGTGGCTGGACTTCTATCCCGGCTATATGTACGTGCTGACCGAGAATCTCGACAAGGTCCGGGAGGAAGAAGCCAAGAACAAGGCGGCGCGCGAGAAGGAGGGCTATGATCCCGGCGCCGTCACGAACGGGCTCCAGGGCCAGTGGATCCAGCCCCTGGTGATTCGCGCGAATCAGGGTGACTGCGTCAAGATCACGCTGCGGAACAAGCTGGAGGAGGGGGGCGGCCCCGTCAGTTTGCACATCCACGGCTCCAGCATGATCATCAGCACCACCGGCAAGGCCGCCACGACGACCAATCCCGACTCGATCGTGGAGGAGAAGAAGAGTGTGGAGCTGGAATGGTTCATCCATCCGGGGACGCAAGAGGGGGGGCGCCAGTTTCACAGTTACAGCCAGGACCGCGAATTGACGGTCATGGGTCTCTTTGGAACCTTCGTGGTCGAGCCCAGGGGTTCGGAGTATCTGGACCCGCTGGGGACCGGCGATCCGACCCCGATGAAGAGCGGCTGGCAAGCGATCATCAAGAACGGCACGGGCCCGGATTTCCGCGAGTTCGTGATCATCTATCACGAGGTGGGAGACGAGGCCTTCCGACCGGTCAACAAGAAAGGCGACTTCCTGCCCCAGCGCGACCCGTTGACTGACAGCTACCGGCCGGGTGGCCGCGCGCTCAACTACCGCAGCGAGCCCTTCGGCATCAATAATATGCACGTCCAGCACGAATACTTCGGGTTCGAGGACGAATCCATGGGGTACAGCTCCTATACGTTCGGCGATGCCGCGACCACGATTCCGCGAAGCTATCTGGGCGATCCCGCCAAGTACCGCCTGGTTCACGGGGGTTCCGAAGTCTTCCATTCACACCACCCGCACGGCGGCGCCATTCGGTGGCCGCGGAGCCCGCGCGCGATCGACGATATGAATCTCTGGCACACCGCCAAGAACGGGCCGGTGAAGTATCCGGTCATCCGGGCCAAGACAGACCGCGTGGACGTGGAAGTGATCGGGCCGTCCGAGGCGCTGGATCTGGAGACGGAGTGCGGCTCGGGCCTCTGCCAGCAACTGGCCGGGGACTTTTTGTTCCACTGCCACGTCGCGCATCACTACGTCTCCGGGATGTGGGGCTACTGGCGGGTCTACAATACGCTCCAGGTCGGCAATGCCCGCAATGACGTGATGCCGGACCTGCGGGAACTGCCGGATCGCAAGGGGCGGATGAAGGCCGGCGTCACCTCCGATCAGCTCGTCGGCAAGACCGTGGACTGGTTCGGAAAAGCCTTCCAGATCGTGGAGAAGGGCAAGACCAACTGGCGGGCGAACCCTGCCGTCGTCACGATCAAGGATTGGGTCGATATCCAGCTCCCGACTCAGGGGAAGCCGGGCCACAAGGAGGACGAGAAAGCCCAGATCATTTCCTATGACGCGACCGTCCTGGACTGGGTCTGGGAGGGCAATCGCGCGATGACCGAGAAGGAGAGCACGATCGACAATCCGAAGTACAAGTCTGCGACCCCGGGCAAGCGACAGCCCATCCTGTTCGAGCCCACGACCGGCAAGGTCGCCTGGCCGCACCTGCGTCCGCATTTCGGGAAGCGGGTCATGTTCTCGCCGAATCATAACGGCGCGCCCTGGCTGGAGATGATCCATCAGGAACCGAACGGCGAACGGTCAGTCGAGCCCGCTCAACCGGGTGAGAACGGACGGTGGAGCATGTGCCCGGAGAACGCCGGACGGAAGAACTATAACGTGCACTTCATCAAGCTGCCGATCAAGATCGCCAAGGCGCAGGGCAAGGAGCCCGCGGTGGTGGACAAGAACGGGCTGATCTTCGTCCTGCACGAGGAGGAGGCGGCGATTCGCGCGAATGATGACCTGAAGTATCCGTTGGTCGTCCGGGCAAACATCTACGATTGCGTGGACTGGACGCTCACCAGCGAGTGGGAGGACGACGATTACACGAACTTCCAGTCCTCCAAGATTAACACCCATTTCCACTTCTTCCAGTTCGACAACCAGTCATCGGACGGGGTGATCACCGGCATGTCCTACGAGCAGTCGGTGCGACCGTTCACGATGCTGGAGAAGAAGAACAAGAAGGGGCTGCCGGTCCCGATGAACACCGCGTTGACGGCGGCGGCGAAGAAAGGCGCCACCAGCATCACGGTGAAGAATGCAGCCCAGTACCACGTGAATACTGAAGTGTTGGTCGGGGCCGATAATGTGAAGGGGAACGAGGTGGCCCGGATCAAGGACATCAAGGGCGGAACCCTCACGTTCGCGAAGCCGCTCAAGAACGATCACCCGGCGAATGACATCGTCACGGTGGAATTCGTGCGGCAGCGGTTCTGGGTGGATGCCGACGTGGGCACCGTGTTCTGGCACGATCACGCCTTCGGGGCCACCACCTGGCCGCACGGCGGCTTCGGCACCATCATTGCCGAGCCGGTCGGCTCAACGTACCACGATCCCACGACCGGCAAGGAGATTCGGAGCGGCCCGGTGGCGGATATCCGGACGGCGGAGCCGGTGGGCTACGGCGTCAACGGGAGCTTCCGGGAGCTGATGGTGCAGGTACATGACACGGTGCCGCACACCGTCAACATCGTGACGACCGGGAACCCGCCCGGACAGCCGGTGGAGGTCGCGCTGGAGGCGGGGAAGACCGTGTCGTTCATGATGCCCGACAAGATTTACATGACCCCGATGCCGTTCCTGAACGGCGGGACGCATACGACCGGGAGCGGGCTGAACTTCCGAGCCGGTCCGATCGCCCAGCGGCTCGCCACCAACCCGGAGGCATCCCAGGTCTTCAACAGCGCCATCCACGGAGACCCCTATACGCCGCTGCTGCGGGCGTATGTCGGGGACACGATGGTGTTCCGACTGCTCCATACCCTGATGAACGAGACGATGACCTGGACGATCTCGGGCCATACCTATCTCACCGAGCGGTACGCGGGGGATGCGAACCGCAAGAACTCGATCCACATCGGCATCGCCGAGCGCTATGACCTGGTCGTACCGCAGGCAGGCGGACCCAGGTTGCAGCCGGGCGACTACATCCATTTCAACGGACGCGCCTCGAAGTTCTCCGAGGGCAGCTGGGGGATCATTCGAGTGCTGGACAAGGACGTGCCCGATCTGCAGAAGCTACCGGCAGGGTACTCGGGTCGGAACGAGATTCCCAAGCCGATCCCGGTCTGTCCGGCTGACGCACCGGTGAAAACCTTCAATGTGGTGGCCCTGGATTATCCGTCCATGAAGTTCAACCCGAAGGCGCCGGAAGCCATCGAGGTGGACTTCGAGCGGAAGATCCAGATCACCAACCCCGACGCGAAGATCTATGCCCTGGAGGAGGAAGCCTCGAAGGTGGCGACCGGTCTCCAGCCGATGCCGCTCACGCTTCGGGTCAATACCGGGGACTGCATCAAGGTCAATCTGAAGAATAAGATGAAGGCCAGCCGAGCGTCGTTCTCGGCGATCTCGCTCGCGTTCAATCCGAAAGACTCGTTAGGTGCCAACGTCGGAAACAACCCTGGCGATCAGACGATCGCTCCGGGCGCGAACCGCACCTACACCTACTATGCGGATCCCTTCCTGGGCGAAATCGCGTCCCTGGTCTGGGATTGGGGCAACGTGATGGTCAACCCGCGCAACGGCCTGTTCGGCGCCGTGATCATCGGTCCCAAGGGGTCCAAGTATCGGGACCCGAAGACCGGTGATGACATTTCCCAGAAGAACAGTTGGGTGGCGGATGTGATCATCGACCGGACGATCCCGGGGAACGAGATGCGGGTCAACTACCGGGATGCCGCCCTGTTCTTCCAGGACGAGGACAATATCATCGGGACCAGCTTCATGCCGTACGTCCAGAACGTGGCCGGTCTGACCGGGGTGAACTACCGGTCGGAACCCTACAAGTACCGGGAGGAAGCCGGCTGCTCGCTGGGCAAGATGTTCCAGCCGTGCGTCGCGGACAAGCCGGAGGACCCCGTGACCCCGATCATCGAGACGCACGCGGGTGATCCGGTCCGGATCCACGTGTTCGGCGCGAACAACGAACAGAACCAGATGTTCAGCATCGAGAAGCACGAGTGGCCGATCGAGCCCTTCATGCGGGGCGCCGACCAGATCAGCGTGGTGGAGTTCTCCGGGTCGGAGACGATCGATGCGTTCATCGGTTCTGCGGGCGGCCCGTACCGGCTCCCGGGGGATTATGTCTGGAGCAATCAGCGGCTCCCGTACTCGCAATCGGGGCAGTGGGGCTACCTCCGCGTGCTTCCAGCGGGCGATCAGCGCATCCTGCCGCTGACGGGTGCGACTCCGGGCGTGAAGAAGGCCGAGCTCGAGCCGCCGGCCGGCGTTGCGGTGCCGGTCTCGGCGAAGTAAGCACCGCTGACCTGACCAAGGGTGCTGTGTTATACATAGGGGGAGCTCGCAAAGCTCCCCCTAATTGTTTCATCGGGACTCAGTACGGGTGAGACCTCCTCACCCTTTCCTCTCCCGGGGACCCGTTGCTCTGCCGAAGGCAACGGGTGATGGGGAGAGGAAGTGAGGTGAGGGGCCTCTGGATGGCTGGAGGATAAGGATGAGGTCTGTCCGCATCATCGTGAGCCTGTTGGGTCTTTGTCTCGCCTCGCCGGCCTGGTCCTACGAGGAAATCTCCGTGACCGACGGCGGCACGATCACCGGGAAGGTGACGATCGCGGGCGGCAAGCCGATCCCGAAGGGGTTCACCCTGGTCACATTTCCGGACCCGGTCTATTGCGGGCGGATCTCGACCGGGGACGGCTGGCGACTGCTGAAAGAATTCACGATCGCGCCGGACGGTGGACTGAAGGATGTCGTGGTCATGCTGGTCGATGTGCCGCGAGGCAAACCGTTCAAGTTCACGCCCCCCACGATCGAGGCGAGGGACTGCCGCTTTCTGCCGTTCGTCAACGTGGTGCGCGACCAGCAGCCGGTCATTGTGGTCAATATGGATCCCGTGATGCACGACATCCAGGCCTACGAGACCTCCCACCTGGGGCCGCGGGTGCTGTTCAACACGCCGCTGCCCATGAACCCGCATCATCGCCGCGACGTGGGTGCGGACAGTCATGAGCACCTGGCCGGAGAACCCATGCAACAGATCATTCGTCTCACTAAGGATCGGAAAATTTTCGTCATGCAGTGTGGATTCCACGCGTACATGGAGAGCTGGGGGATGGCCGTCGAGAACCCGTACTATGCGGTCACTGCGGAGGACGGCACCTTCACACTCACCGAGGTGCCACCCGGCGACTACACGATGGTGGCCTGGCACCCGCAGGTCGGAGCGATGCTGGAGCGGAAGGTGACGGTATCGGCCAAGCAGACCGTCACGGCGGCGCTCCAGTTCAAGGCGCCGACTGGCCATCGGAGCGCGCATGAGATGGTGGAGAATCCTCACTTCGGACTGGAGGCGCTGGGTCGAACGCTGGAGATCCGCCCGACGTTGGAGCTTCAGAAACCGTAGGGGACTGGCTCCCCGTCGCTCGCGTCGCTTGCAGGGCGCGAGCGACGGGGGGCCTGTCCCCGCGAGGAGCCCACCCCCACCTTCCCCTCCCCCCTCGAGGGGGAGGCTGAGGGAGGGGGGGTGCGCACGCGCATCACACATCACTCCTCACATTTGTTGAGGGCGGGCATGTTGCGTCGAATAGCATTCTCGGTGCTGCTGGCGCTGAGCCTGATGGGCAGTCCCGCGCTCGCGTACGAAGTCGTCGAGGTGAAGGACGGCGGAACCGTGACGGGCAGGATCGGCCTGCTTGGACCCGTCCCGGCTCCGAAAGGCTACAACCTCGTCATCTATCCAGACCCGGAATACTGCGGCCGGATTTCGAACGGAAAGGGATGGCGCCTCCTGTATGATTTCATCGTGGACCGGAGCGGCGGGCTCAAGGATGCGGTGGTCATGCTGGAGGGGATTTCCGCCGGGAAGGCCTTTGCCCTGTCGGTCCCCCGGGTCGAGGCCCGCGATTGCAAGTTCCTGCCGTTCATGACAGTCGTCCGTGACGGCCATGCGATCGAGGTCGTCAACATGGACCCGGTCATGCACGACATCCAGGCCTACGAGAACTCCACCACGCTTGGAGCGCGCGTGCTGTTCAACTCGCCGCTCCCGATGAATTTCCACCACCACCGGGGCGACCTGCATGCCACGCACGATCATCAGCCGGGCAAATCGATGCTGGGCCCGATCTACCTCACCAAGGGGCGGCGCCTCTTCCTCATGCAGTGCGGATTCCATCCGTATATGGAGAGCTGGGCGCTCGCCATCGACAATCCCTATTTCGCCATTACCGATGGCTCCGGTCGTTTCACGATCGGCGATGTGCCGCCCGGCACGTACCGGCTCGTGGCCTGGCACCCCCAGACCGGCCAGACGGTAGAAGAACAGATCATCACAATCCAGCCGAACGGCCGCCACACGGTGAATCTCTCGCTCCAGGCGCCGCTCGGCCGTCGCACCGTGCATGAGGTCATTGACAATCCCCGGTTTGGGCCGGGCGTGCTGGGCCGGCCAGTTGAAATCGTCCCGCTGGTCGAACGTCAACACTAACCCGGATCGTCCATGAATCTCTGCTGCGTCGTCCGATACTCTCGCGGGGTGCCCATTGCTCCCAGGGGTGCAATGGGCCTTGGGCTTTTCTCATCCAACCATGACCTCGACGTACTGATCACCCGTTGCATTCTCTGATGCAACGGGTACCCGGTACGCCTGCGTCGCCCTCGCTTGCGAGAAGCCCCGGCGGGCTTCGGTCTCAGCCGCCTCGCTACGACATTCATGAACAATCCGTGTTATGCCGCATGCCCGACTCCGGGGTCTCGGATCTCCCTCCCTCCTCGCTCCGAATTATTCTCCTCACTACCGTCATTCTCTTCCTGATGATCGGAAATACTTTGGCCGCAGGGGTGGCCTCTGAGGGGACCGAAGCACTCCGTCAGGCGCAGGCGGCCTTCGAGCGGAAGCAGTATGATCGCGCGCTCTCGCTCCTGGAGCCGTTGACCAAGGACGGGGTGGGCTCGCGTGAGGCGTGGACCCTCAAGATCCGCAGCCTCATCCGACTTGGACGTCCCACGGAGGCCCTGGGCGACTATGAGCGACTGGAAGCACAGTCGAAGCAGGAGGATCGGCCGCTGCTGCGCGAGGTGGCCATCGGCTTCATCACTCCGCTGCTGAAAGACATGCGGGAACAGATGCGGGGTGCAGCCTACACCGCGCTGAAGGAACTGGACTCGGAAGAAGCGCTTCCGTATTTCGAGGACGGGCTGACCGATGGCTCGGGGCTGGTGCGCACACTGGCGGTGGAAGGTCTGGGCCGTCTGGCGGCCGGGCGACGCTCGGCGCATCTCCGCCGGGCGGTGGCGGACCAGGCGGCCATGGTGCGGACCGCGGCGTTGAAAGCGCTCGGACGCTCGAACGATCGCACCGTCATTCCGCTCCTCGAACGCGCAGTCGGCGACGAGCAGCCGGGGGTCCGGGTGACGGCCTGGGGGGCGCTGGCCATGTTGGGACGGTCCGAGGCCTGGGAGCAGGTGCGGGAGGCAGCGGCAAGGCCCAACCCCGATGAGCGGAGCGCCGCCCTTCGAGTGCTCGGGTCTCTCCGGGACCGCCGGGCGCTGCCGGTGTTACACAAGGCCCTACATGACCCCCAGCCTTCCGTGCGAGGGGCCGCTGCCCTCGCGCTGGGCGAGCTCGGACGCCCCGAGGCTTCCGCGGGACTGGCTCCGCTCCTCCTTGATCCCGTTCCCGCCGTGAGGGCGTCAGCCGTGGCCAGCCTCGGTGAGTTGGGGTCACGAGACTCAATACCGGGCTTGAAACAGGCGCTGGCCGATGCCAACCCCGCCGTGCGAGCCGCCGCAGTCTCGGCGCTGCTGCGTGTCGGCGACCCCTACGCGGACATCGCCGACGTCATCCGTGGGCTCACCCAGGATCAGGATCCCGGCATCCGCGCCGCCGCGGCCAGGGCACTGGCGAGCGCTCGGCCCCGTCCGGGAAAGGGGAATGCGGCCACGGAGGCGATCGACACACTCCGGCTGCTCTTAGAAGATCCGCTGCCCCGAACCAGGATTGCCGCGGCCCGGGCCTTGGGCCAGATCGGGGGGAAGCCAGTCGTCCCCATCCTGAAAAAGGCGCTCCGGGATTCAGACGAGGCGGTCAGAGCGACCGCCGGCGGGGGACTAGGGAGAACCCTTGGATCTGCCCCGGACTCCACGTCTGGCTGAGCCGCTCCAGCGCTGCTGTTCGGTGGGTTGCTCATGGACAGGGTCGAGCTGGTTTTTGGGCTTGACACCGGACGTCAATTCCTGTATACAGGCCACCTTACTGCAAGGATTACCCTCCAATACGGTCGAACACAATCAATGGGTTCCGGCAGTTCCAGTTCAGACCTGTTGGCCGCACCCTTGGCTTTGCGAGGGAGGACACCCACTTCTCACTGACGTCTCACAAGGCGCATTCGAGCTCTCACATTGGGAGCGAAAAGGCGTATTCCGACACCTTACCGCTTTACTCACAAGGAGGCTCTAACATGAGGAAGGTCGTGTTTCTGGGAATGTTCATTCTGGTCGTAGCGGCGTTTTTAGTGGCGCCGCTCGCCTCGTACGCCGGCGGAACGGTCACCGGGAAGGTGACCTATGCCGGCAAGTCGGAGGAGAAGGAATTTCTCTTCTCCAAGTTTCCCAATCCCAAGTTCTGTCCCAAGAACCCCAACAAGGAGCTCGTGAAGGGTGAGAAGCGGATCCTGCCCACGATTCAAGTCGGCGCGGGTGGCGCGTTGAAACACGCGGTCGTGGCCGTAACGGATGTGGAGGACAAGGCCTTCGTGGACGGCTACAAGGGGACGGATATCACGGCGGAGTTCTGCGAATTCCTGCCGTTTACCGGCGTGGTGGTGAAGCAGAAAAATTTCCACGTGGAGAATCACGACGCCGATCCTGACGATCCGGGACCGAAGGGCGATTACCCGGGTAAGAAGGGCGTTCTGCATAACCCGCACACTTTCGAGGTGCTCGGTGCCTCCTCCTCCACCGTGTTTAACATTGCGCTGGCGGAGAAGGGCTCCAAGCTGGACAAGCCGGTGGTGCTGCGCAAGGACAAGCAGGGCTCTTACCTCCGGCTGCAGTGCGACCAGCACGAGTTCATGCAGGGCTTCTACCTGCCGGTGCAGAACCCTCACCATGTCGTGGTGAAGGATGACGGCACGTTCGAAATCAAGGATGTGCCTGCCGGCAAGCACAAGATCGTCGCCTGGCACCCATTCGCGGGGAAGGCGGAGGCTGAGGTAGATGTGCCGGAAGGCGGGACGGCCCAGGCAAACTTCCAGGTGAAGAAGTAAACCAATCCGGTTGTCGTAGAATGGGGCGGTGGCCTTGAACGGGCCACCGCCTTTTTTTTTTCAGGCTTGGCGCGAACACAAGAACGGGGGAGTGTGTGGTGGGGATGCCTCCTGTGCTCGCAGAGCGCGCACGCAGGATCAATTATTCTAGAGGATCTACTGATGATCGTTTGATACCGCGACGCCCCGCCGGTTGCGGGCGGACGATCTCAGTGCTTGCGCTTTCGTCGCCGCAACTTCTTTCGATACTGGGCAAGAAATTCGCGCGGTGAGAAGACAGTGATGTCCCGGCACTGACCGGGCGGAAAGTGTTTCGTGTTCCCTGTGATCAGACATTCTGCATCACCCGCCACAGCCACCTCCAGAAACGGCTCATCGGCCGGATCGGGGAGCTTCACCGGTAAGGGCTCCCCGGCCACCACGTGTCCCTCGGCCCTGATCTGCTCCATGAGCACCTGAATCTGCTCATGCCGAAACTGAAACTTCGGTCTTCTCAGGGCATCGGCGTATTCGGTGAGAATTCGGGCGTCAAAACACACGCGTAGGGTACTCGATGCAATCATGCGAACGATCTCGCCAGGGGGACCGAATGGAGACAACAGCCCTGCGACCAAGACATTGGTATCCACGACGACCTTCACCGATGCCTGGCTTTCCGTGCCATCCGAATCTCGGCATTGATCTCATCGAGTGAGATCTTGTCCGTGCCGGCTTTGACCGATTCCAACTGCATTTTCTCCACAGCAGCGGCGGCTCGCGCGCGTCTGACGGCAGCCAGTGACTCTTCGAGGTTCTCCTCTGACACAGCCGACAGAATCGCAATGGGTTTGCCGTTGGAGGTGAGGATGATGTCCCGCTCGCGGGCCAGCTTACTCCAGACCTGTCCCGAGCGTCCGCGTATATCACGAACGGTAATAAACTTCATGGTGGCACCTCATTTGGGTGACGATATGGTACACAATTGAGAGCCAATCGTCAAACGGCTGAAACGCTCCTCTGGTCATCAGAATAGTGCGAGGCTTACGTCCGGCAGGGCTATCTTGCGAGCGACCTTGTGGGGCGCACGGCGTCACGAATAAGTGACGCCATGTTTGTGCGCGCCCGCGAGCCGGCGAGCGGGCAGGGTCTTTAACCATGCTGATGTGCCGGGTACCCGTTGCTCTCCGGAATGCAACGGGTGATGAAGCGCGCGCGAGGCCCGACCGTCTTTGGCTGGAGAAACAGCCAAAGACGGATCGGAGAACACCCCAAATTCTGATTTGGGGGAGTGGGCGATGCGAGGAATAACGAGCATCACGTTTGCCCACGCCGCCGAGTCGGTGAGGCGGCAGGGGGGCGCCGCAGCCGTGCTTCCGATAGCTACAGCAGCTAGGCGGAACCGCGCCGGCGCGAGCTGATAGCCCTGGCGGACATCGCCCCTGGAATGTGTGCCGGGGGACCCGTGGCTCTGCAGGTGCAACGGGTAGGGATGCGCGCAATAGGTCCCACCCCGACCACCCCGTGGACTTATATCCTCACCGGATCCTTCTGATGACGCACCCGCTCGACGTGCGCAGTTGGAAGCAGCCAGGCCGTTATCCGAGGATGGGGAGGAAGGGAGAGTGTGTCGGGTACCCGTTGCATCCCAAAGAGCAACGCGTACCCGACGCACTGCGCTTTTTCTCTGTGATTCCAAGATGATTCGAGCCTTTATACGGCATTTGATTTCACACTGACGGGCTGGCTAAAATGACCGCACCTTCTGTTCCTACAAAAGTATCCCTCTTCTTGGCTCTTGGGGTATTGCATGAGATTGCCGGCAAAGGAGAGAGACCGGCTCCGAGGACTCCCAAGAGCCTTGAACTGCGCTCTCAGTTTCCTTTGTCTCAGAATCAGTCCAATTCACGGAAGCATTACTCCCAGTTTCACTGAGAGTGAATCAAGGAGGTGCTCCAATGCTTGCGTTGTTAGAGACCGCGCTTGGAATGGGTTGGCCGGTTCTGGTTGTGCTCGTGGGCGTGCTTTTATACTGCCAGGTGAGGATCACTGACCCTGCAGTGAGGCGGCGGGCCACGTTCAAGACACTCATTGGGATGCTGGCCGTCACACTGTTGCTGATCGCAGTCGCCAACTATAGGCTGAACTTTTTTGGTGACACCCGGCTGCTTCCCCTCTCACTTGGCTTGATCACGACGGCGGCATTCGTCACAGCCCTGTATTTTGCAAGGGTCAGCGCCATGTTCAAGATTGGTGGGTTCATGTTCTTGGTGGCAGCCGCACTCTCAGGGTTTGGAAACTGGCTACCTCAGGTCGAAGGTGGGTTCCCTCCGCCGACTGGTGGTGAGGGGAAAGACTATAGCATCATGTCGACGCAGCAGCTCGCAGATGAAGGGGAAAAGATTCTCTTTGGTGGCATTGGGCTGAGCAGAGTTCAAGGTTCTATAGGTAAAGGGCAGTGCCCGCTCTGCCACGGATTTTATGAAGGTTCCCTGAGCGAACGAGCTCCTAATCTGTTAGGTATTCCGGAACGAGCCCAAAAGAGGCTTGCGGATCCCCGTTACCACAAAGGTAGCGCTGGGGAGCGCGACACAGTCCAGAAGGAATCCTTTCCAGGAGCGGGAACCGCGGAAACTGCGGAAGAGTACATCGCTGAATCCCATGTCTGTCCGAGCTGCTACGTTGTTCAGGGCTTTGGTGTGAAGGGAACGAATGACAGCGCGAGTTCGATGCCAATGATCCACAAGCCGCCGATCTCGTTGACACTCGGAGAGATGGCGGCGGTGGACACCTGGCTGTTTGTGCGGGAAGGGAAAGAGCCGCCTTCCTATGAGGAGATTGTCAAAGCGCATGAGAAATTCACCCCGAAATCCGAGCTGGTGGTGGATGGGAACCAGGAGCCACCTGACGTACCCTCTGGCTCGATCGTGAGCGGGAAAGAGCCTCTGGAGCAGGTCTTTGCCAAAGCCAAGTGTGTGCTCTGTCATACGATTCCAGGCATCGCGGGCGCTGTCGGAACTGTCGGTCCGAAGCTTGTTGAGAAGACGAACGCTCCCATTCGCCTGAAAGATCCGGCTTACAGGGGCAATGCAAAGACGGTGAGAGATTACATCGCTGAGTCCATCATTGCTCCTGGCACCTATGTCGCGAAGCCCTTCCCGGACAATGTCATGCCGAGGGATTTTGGCGACAAGCTCAGCGCGGGCGCGCTCACAAAGATCGTGGACTACCTCTCCCAGCTTGAGGAGGGGAAAGCCCCTCCGAAGCTCTGATCCGCGTTCGGCAATAACGAGAGGGCAGCGGCACGCAAGGCCGCTGCCCTTCTTGATATTGTGCGCCGGCCACAGGCTCTACTCACCTTGTTTTCGCTGCAGTGATCTCGTTAAGATAGCCACCTCGGGCCCCCGAGGTGCCTGAGATCCCAAGAAACCGAGGACATCGCGAGGATCTCCGTGCCCAGAGAGCTCTCACTCGCCGAAATCTTTCAGCTTGGGTACTACTGGGAGACCAAGATCCTGCTCACGGCGGTGAAGCTGGATCTCTTCTCCGCGTTGGGCGGGAAGACCCAGACCGCGCCCGAGGCGGCTGAGCGGATCGGCGCGCATCCTCGCGCGCTGGAGCTGTTGCTGAACGCGCTGGTCGCCATGCGGGTCCTGGTCAAGGACGGCGATCGCTTCGCTAATACCTCCGTCGCCCGGACTCAGCTCGTCAGGACTTCGCCAAACTACGTGGGGCATCTGCTCATGCTCCACGAAGCGGAATGGGAGCATTGGGGAAAACTGGAGGAGACGATCCGGACCGGCCACTCTCCGGCTCGTGGGCATGTGTTTGAGACCGATCCCGAGCTCGGCGCCAATGTCCTCGCGGTGCTGGATCGGATCGGCCAGCAGAGCGGCCCGTCGCTCGCGAAACGGCTGGAGCTCACCGGTGCCAGGTCGCTGCTGGATCTGGGTGGAGGCCTGGGTACGAACGCCATTGCGTTCTGCACCGTGTATCCGGAGCTCACGGCGACGGTCTTCGATCTACCGGAGACGCTGGCGAGGGCTGAGCGAGCGGTCAAGGAAGCCGGACTTGAAGCGAGAATCACCCTCCGAGCGGGCGATTTCAACAAGGAGCCTCTGGGCGGCCCCTACGACGTGGTGCTCATGTCGGACATCCTCCATTATCAAGGGTCCGACGCGAACTCGGCCTTGGTCACAAAGGTGTACTCCTGCCTGGCCCAGGGCGGCCGCCTCATCATCAAGGATCGCTTTCTGGAGCCCTCCGGGACCAGCCCGGCCTGGGTGACGGCCTTCGCGGTCCACATTCTCGTCAATACCGAACAGGGTCGCTGTTATACCGTGGCGGAGGCTACGCGGTGGATGAACCAGGCCGGATTCACATCCGTCGAAGAACTGGAGCGCACAGCGGTGGTGCAGGGCATCAAGAAGGGGTAGGGGGGTAACGGGGTAGAGGGATAGAGGGGCCGAGGGGGTGAAGGGTCGGTCAGAAAATAAATGGGCTTCGACCTTGTTACGGCCTGCGACGATACTGCCCGTGGGATGGGTTCGCGAGCGCCGGAGGTGTAATGGCCATTGCCTCTGAGACGAGCGAGAAACGGTGATGGATTGGTTAAAACAGCCGGGGTTTTTGGGGACGCATGCCACGATCGGGGCTGATCTGAGTCAGTCCATGGCGGCGCTGTTCACGCTGCTGTTCGTGATCGGGTGGTTCCAGGCAAAGCATCGGCACGGAAATCATCACCATTGGTTGATGCTGGGCGGGATGGTCGCCATGCTGGGGTTTTTTACGAGCTACTACCTGTTTCGGCAACTGGGGGTGCTGGCGTTCGAGGGGAAGGAAGGATTCGGCGGATCCCAAGCCCTCTATGATCATGTGTTTATCCCGTTGCTGACCTTCCACATCGTCCTGGTCGTCATCGGACTGGTGATGGCCGTGTACATGATAGTGCTTGGATTCCGGGCTCAGACCTTTCTGGATGGAAGGCGGATCCTGCGGGGCACGGTCTTGCAGACCTCCTGGGCCAGGATGGGGACTATCTTGGGAGGGATCACCGCCGTGGTGCTCCTCCTGTTTCTCTGGCGGGTCACCACCTCAGGATTTTCTTCTCGGAAGCTGATGGTCTATCTCGGCCTCCTCCTGCTAGTCGGCATCGTCTTCGTGGTCGAGATGGCCATTCAGCGCATCTGGCCGAACGGGGAGCGGCGGCACCGGGCGCTTGGGCGGTTCACGATGATCCTCTACTGCATCCTGTTTGTGACCGGGAGCACGACCTACACGATGCTGTATATTCTCTATCCGGGGAAGGTCGGATGAATGTTGAGAGCTTAGAGCTAAGGGCTGAGGGCTGAAAACTACCTGCGTGGCCGGTGATCCACTTTTTGTTTGTGAAAATTCGCAATTCGCAATTCGACATTCGAAATTGGATTGCCTCATGTTAATTTGCGGTTGCGGGCGGTGGATGCACACGGAAGGCGTGGAGGAAGGACTCCAGGACGCCGGTGCGGAGACCTGGTTGGTGCGGTCTGAATGCGGCGGATGCGGACTGAGCGTCGGGGTGGAGGCGCCGCCCGACCTGGCCGTGAACTTGGTGGATCGGCTCCTCTGGACCGATGACGCCCGTTTTGTGCTGGAGCGAATGCCGCCGTACGTGGAGCCCCTGGTCAAGCAGGAGGTTGAGACCTACGCGCGCTCCACAGGGAAACGGGTGATCACGTACGCGTTGCTGGGCGAGGCCAGGCGGGGTGAATCGGTCGCCTGGGATCCCGAGGCGGAGGCCCGGCTCGCCAACGTGCCGGCCCCGGTCCGGGCGATGGCGCGGCTGGAGTTGGAACGGACGGCGGTGGAACGGGGCCAGCCCCGGGTCACCGTGGCGCTCATGGAAGAGGTGAAGGCGCGGTATTTCGGATTGGCAGGGAGCGAGCGAGGGCAACTGGGCTGACCCTAGTGCTCGCGCGTTGCTCACTCAAGAAAGAGGGGCGGCGAGGTGGCAGGTGGACTCCCGTGCTCGCGCAGCGCGCGCACAGAAGATCGATTGTTTCGGAAAGCGGAGGATCTGTGCTCGCTCGATGCGCGCAGTGAGAGGCACCCCCGCCACACACTCTGAGAAGGGAAAACAAATAGGCGGAGTGCTCGCTCGGGCAAGGGCGCGTTTCGGCGCGCCCGGGGTGGGTGGGTGAGAATGACGCGCGCAGTCAGAGTCCACCCTGCCACCTGCCCCCTTGGAGATGGAGAAGGCAGTGATCTGGAGAGGGACCGACGCATGCAATCAGGCCCATGCGCCCGTGAGCACGCTTGATGGCTCCGCTGCTGAATGACCAATGACGGTTGCCCAGTGAATGTTGCCCGAAAAGAAATATCCGCGCCGAAGTGGGGGTAGGGGATGTTGCACCGAATGATGCTGCGGGTCTTACCGCATCTGGCCTTGGCCGTGACCGAGGAGCAGGTTCGCAAGCGGAAGCGCGTCGTGATGCTGGTTCCCGGTCTGGTGGCCTTCGTCGTGTATCGGGTCGCGAAGGTCGTACTCCCCCTGTCTGAGCCGCTGGTGCTGTTGGGATTGAGCGGCCTACTCTCGGCCGCCACGGCAGTCTGGGCCTATCGGATCGGCCGCGACGCCGCATGGACCACAGCGTGGAAGGAAGACGGTCTCCGCCTGATGCTCTGGCTGACCGGCTGGGTTGGGGTCACGTGGGGGATCCTGCTGTCGCTGATGGTGCTGGCGTTACTGAAAATATTCCTGCAGTACGATTTTCTCCAGCATCCTGACGGTCCGGCCATGATGGCCCTGATCATTGCCTGCACGTCCGTGGCGCGGGATGCCTTCGAGATCGGGCATGTGCGTCGGCTGCAGCGGAAGGGGGATCCAGTGCTCACGTTCCCCGACGGAGCGGCGCTGCGCGCGTTGTTCCGGGAAGAGCCCGCTCAGCTTGCCTGGTGGACAGTGGTGGCGGCTGGAGTCGGCGCGATCCTCTCGTTGGGTTTGGCGGAAGCCGGCGAGAGCGGCCGGTCTGAGCTCGCTCAGCTCATGGCCGTGAGCTTCGTCGCGGGGAGCGTGGCCCTATGGGCCTACTTGGCCGGCGACCAGCGACTACGTCGCGAGTTGCCGGGCCGAGGACACGGGCTATGGAGTGCATCGGTAGCGAGACTGCGCGCGCTCGGCTGGGGCCAGGTCTTCGGTTTTTGGTGGTGGCCGGGTGTGGCTTTTGCCGCAACCTATTATCTGATATTGGCGGGAGGGGCGTCGTATGTGCTGCATCTGGACCTTCGACAGGGGATCGTCCAGGGACTGATCGCTGCGGGGGTCGCTGGGATCATGGCGCTGGATAGCTACTACCTCGGCTGCCGCCGTGCCCTGGACGATCAGATTCGTCGGACGGTTCCCGAGTCAATCCTGCGCTGTCCGTTTGTGCTGGGCATTCTGTCGAAGAGCAGAAGTAGCGGGACCGCTGGTGAAGGGAACGCCTTCGGAAGCCCTGCGGCGGACATGCTCCGGCCTGGAAGGGCGGCCGAGGAGCAAGAGTCGATGGGCTATAAATGAGCCTGGGGCTCTGTTTCAAGCGGGAGCCTTTGATGGTGGTGCGTCGAGCAGGACGAGTTCGGATCCCGGGGCTGGTTGTAGCCCTCTGCCTGTGTATGCTGGCGACCAGTATCGTCGGGGAGAAGCTTGGCGCGGCGGAGCTTGACCCAGCCCATGAGCAGGGGTCCGCGCAGACTGCCAGGGACATCTATTATAAGAATGCCGGCGTGCCGGTGGGGCCTGCGGCTCCGACGTCCGGTGACGCCGGGTATCCTCGGTATGGGAACCTGGACAACCGGATCCTGATCTGGTTCGTCACGCAGCAACACACGTATTTCGGCGGGTTCGTCCTCGCCCTACCGATCTTCTGCGTGATCATCGAGTTCTTAGGTCTGGTCTCGCGTGACCGAGCCGCAGCGGCGCGCTACGACCGGGTCGCCCGGGACTTCCTCAGGGTCTCCCTGCTCGCGTTCTCGCTGACCGCGCTACTGGGGAGCGTGATGCTGTGGCTCTTCATCACGCTGTACCCAAATTTCATGCGGTATATGGGCGGCACGTTCAAGACGATGATGCCGATCTATGCCCTGGTCTTTCTAGCCGAGTCGTTCTTGCTGGTGGCCTACTATTACAGTTGGGACCGCATGTCCGCACCCGCTCTGAAATGGCTGCACGCCTCGATCGGGGTCCTGGTGAATGGATTCGGCGCCGCGCTGCTCTTTCTGGCCAACGGGTGGGTTGCGTTCATGATGTCACCGGCCGGCGTGGACGAGCAGGGCCGCTACCTGGGGAACGCCTGGCACCTGCTGCATTCGGCGCTGTGGAATCCTCTCAACGTCCATCGGTTTCTCGCGGATTTGATGTCGGGCGGCGCCGTGGTGATCGCCTACGCCTCCTACCGATTCCTGACCAGCAAGTCCCAAGAGGAGCGGGCCTATTACGACTGGGTCGGGTACGTCTTTCTGTTCGTGACGGTGTGCGCCCTGCTCCCGATGCCCTTCGCGGGCTACTGGCTCATGCGTTCGGTCTACGCCTTTCGGCAGAGCATGGGCATGACGATGATGGGCGGGCTCCTCACGTGGCTGTTCGTGGTCCAGGCGTTGCTCATCGGGGTGCTGTTTGTCGGCGTCAATTACTACCTCTGGCAGAGTATGGCCCGCCTTCGAGGCGGCGAGCGGTACCAGCAATACCTGAAGCACCTGGTCCTGGTCTTAACTGCGTGCCTCCTCGTCTGGCTGACTCCCCACACGCTCGTCATGACGCCGAGTGAGGTCAAGGCCATGGGCGGGGCGCAGCATCCGGTGATCGGCAACTATGGCATCATGTCCGCCAAGAACGGCGCGATCAATGTCATGATCTGCCTCACCACCTTGAGCTATATCCTCTATCGGCGGGCCAACCGGACCCTAACGGTCTCCTGGGTCAACGCCGGAAACCTTGCGCTGCGAGTGCTGTTCGGCGTCGGCATCCTGCACATTGTGTGGCTGGCCGTGTATGGCTTCTACCTGCCCGCCAGCGTTCGCGTGGGGCTCTCCTCACCCCAGGCCGTGACCACCCTGACGGTCCTCCTCGGTGGCCTGCTGATCAATGGGGCGATGATGCGGGGGGCGACGGTGCATGGGCCGATCGCCTGGGGCAAGATCTCAGTTCGAGGGATGGTCTCGCTGTTCATCCTGGCCGCTGCGTTCACGTGGGTGATGGGTCTCATGGGCTACATCCGGTCGTCGGGGCGGCTGTCCTGGCACGTGTCTGAGATCATGCCGGACCTCTCTCCATGGGCCTTTACGCCCTCGCTGGCATTTGCGGCGAAAATGGTGACAGTCAACATGCTGGTATTCTGGGTGGCGGCTCTCTTCCTGTTCTGGATCAGCAGTAGGGAGAACGCGGCGGCGCCGTTGGCAGAGGCTGCCGTGGAGGGTCCGCCACTGTTGCCGTCCACCACGCGGGAAGCGCAGCCCTCATGAGGACCCTGGCCAGCACCCTCTGGAGGGTCCGGAGAGGGAGCGCGGCTCGCCTGGCGATGGCGGCGGTCCTGGGTTTGCTCATCACGGTCGGGACGGGTAGCGTTTCGGTGCCGGCTGAGCCGGCCACGCGGCTCGTGCTGGAGGATTTCGCCGCCAAGGACGAGCAGGGGCTCCCGAAGGGCTGGAAGGCTCAGCGCAACGAGACCAAAGCCAGAGAGGCCTACCGCGTACAGTCGGAGCCGGGCCTGTCGTTCCTGGCTGCGAAGCATGCCGATCAACGCCTGTTCAAGCGGATGGGCTGGGAGCCTAAAGCGTGGCCAATTGTCACGTGGCGATGGCGGCTCAAGCCGGGTATCATGGGGAAGACGCCTCCCTCGGCCGCCGAGGATGTGATTGCGGCGGTGTTTCTCTCGCTGGATACGGATCTGCTGGTCATTCCGGTCGCGACGAAATACGTCTGGAGCCTCACCAAGGCCAAGGGCACCACGACCGAGGGTGGGCTGTTCAGTGCGTCAGAGATTGTGCTGCGGACCGGCGCATCACCGGTCGGGGAGTGGGTGGAGGAGCGTGTGAATGCGTACGAAGACTTCAAGCGGTTTCACGGGCACGAGCCCGCCAAGGAGGCGTGGGGGATCTCGCTTCTGGGTGGGCCCGGGGTCGAGGTCGATTTCGGCCCGATCGTGGCGTCCTCCCCGTAGGACGTTAACCGTTAAGCGTTATTCGTTAAACGGGGAAGACGGAAGAAGAAAATGGCTCGAAGCGTTTAACGGTTCACGTTTAACGATTAACGCGGAAGGTGAGCCCGCGTGCGTTTTACCAACGATGCCCCAGCCATGTGGTTGTCCGTGCGACGGGTAACGGACATGGTCTTTGGGGCGGCGGTCATGGGGACGGTCGGGACGTTGATCGGGCTGCTCCTCGGCGGCAGCGCGGTTCCGGTCGGGGTGGGGCTCGGGGTTGCGTTGGGGACGGTCGTCGGCATCTTCGGCGGTCGGCGCTTCCTCGTGAGCATTGTGATCGGCAGCGCGCTTGGCGGGGCCTTGGCGTGGGCGCTGGCCGGTGCGGATAAGATGACCGTCGGGGCGGGAGCCGGCGCCGCGATGGGAGGGTTTCTCGGTGTACAGATCTCGATGCTGCTAGACATGCGGGCGGAGCGTAAACGATCCGCGGTAGACGGGGGGAGCCCGCAACATCACGTCACGGGGGGGTATGGAAAATAAAGGTGTGCTGATCGGCGCGATCGTTTTCGTCTTTGGCTCATTCATTCTGATGATTGTGGGGCTCGTCTACGAGGACTATAAGAACAAGCAGATGCGCCAACTCGCCGCCTCGATCAAGACCGAGACCCGGCCGGCCGTCGCTGCCGCCCCCGGGGACTTCGCGATCTACAAGACGATCACCGGCGACGATGGGCGAGAAATGGTCCAGATTCCCGAGGGGCCCTTCTGGATGGGGAGCAAAGACGGAGACCCCGATGAGGCCCCGGAACATCAGTTGTACGTGAAGACGTTCTACATGGACCGGAAAGAAGTCACGCAAGGGGAGTACGATCGCTTTGTCCGGATGACGAGGAGAGCCAAGCCCTTTGTCCCCGTGTTTGAGGACGACATCTCCAAGATTGTCAGGCCTGAACTCCCGGCGATGGGCATGTCCTGGAGTGACGCGGACGCCTACTGTAAGTGGGGCGGCAAGCGCCTGCCGACTGAGGCCGAATGGGAGAAGGCCGGTCGTGGTGAGGGGAAGCGGCGCTTCGCCTGGGGAGACGAATTCGGCGCTGGAAACGCGAACGTGGACGGAGAAGAAGATGGCTTCAAGTACCTGGCCCCACCGGGTTCATTTGAGTCGGGGCGGAGTCCGTATGGGCTCTACGACATGACCGGCAACGTGGCCGAGTGGGTGGCCGACGCGTACGACGAGCACTACTATGAGAAGTCGCCCTATCGGGATCCAACGGGACCTGAAGAAGGCTTACACAAGGTGATTCGCGGTGGCTCATGGCGGGAGACCCCAAACCATGCGCGGCTCTCCAAACGGTTTCAGGCGAGAATGTGGCGGACCGACAGCACGATCGGCTTCCGGTGCGCCAAGGATGCCGAGGAAGTGCAGCCGAAGAGAGTGAGTCGATGAACAACGGAAGGCACGAGGCGAGAGGCGCGAGGTGATCGGCAACACCCCGACGCATAGTGGCATGGCTAAACAGCCAGAAGATCTTCACCCCTTACGCCTTACGCCTCACGCCTCACGGGTTGTTTGAGTATGCTCGAAACCCGTTTCAAAGTCGCTCTGCTCCTGGCCGTGCTCTTTCTGACGAGCCTGCCGGTCATCGGAATCATGCACGGGACCTCCCCACCGCCGATCGATCCCTCGGCTCCGGAGGTGTCCGAGGAGGCTCGGCCGGCCCCTTCGCCAGGCGAGACTCCGATCCATGAGGAGATGGTGCGTCTTCCTGCCGGGTACTTCCTCCAGGGCACCACGGCCGGCGGCTATGATGAGCAGCCACAACGGAGGGTGTACCTGGACGCGTTCTCGATCGATCGCTACGAGGTGACCAACCACCAGTATCAGCTCTTTGTGACCGCCACCGGACATCGGAAGGCCGCGCCGCCCTCACGCTATGCGAAAAATCTTTCGCGCATGCGCGGACCCAACCAGCCGGCGGTCTATGTGTCGTGGGACGATGCGGACGCCTACTGCCGGTGGAAGGGCCAGCGGCTTCCGACCGAAGCCGAGTGGGAAAAAGCGATGCGTGGCGCGGACGGCCGGCTCTGGCCCTGGGGGAATGAACCGGCTCCAGTGGCAGCGAACTGGGGCCTGGCGAAGGACGGGTTTGAGGCCACGGCGCCGGTCGGATCGTTTAAGCAGGATGTGAGCCCCTTCGGGGTAGCAGACGGGGCAGGCAATGTCATGGAATGGGTCGCGGATTGGTACTTGGAGGAAGCGTATCGCAGCTCCCCTGATCGAAATCCTAAGGGGCCCGAGCATGGAGTCTACAAGGTCTTGCGGGGGGGAGGCTATACTACCACCGGAGTGGACGTTCGGATCACGAGCCGGAGTCGGATGGTCCCCGATTTTCGGGACGATACCATCGGCTTTCGCTGTGCGATCTCGGCGGACAGTGCCAGGGACCGGGCCGGCACCTCAGGAGAATCGGAACCGCTGGAAATTCAACGCGCTAGAGAAAATCAAAATAATAGAGGATGAGGAAGACGGCCAGAATTATATTGACAACCATACCGGCCAGCACTATAATATCGAACGTTTTTGAGCTCTTCTGCATCGCTTGAATGTCCTCAATGGCTCGGCGCGCGATCAGAGCATTAGCATAAGCATTCGGAGCCTGTCAAGAATCTACCGGCTTGGATCTTCCAAAGAAAAGACGACCTTCGCAAACGCTTTTGAGACGTGGGCAAGGACTTCTTAGACGAGGAGAAGAGCAAGGGCTTCTTAGACGAGGAGAAGATATGGAAGGATCCCAGAACGACTTGCACACCACGATCGGCAAATCGATTTTTTACCTCACCTGTGCGATCAGCATATGGTTCTTCTACTGGTTTAACGGTATCAATTGCCCATGCTGAGGGAAAAGAACGGGACAGCGGGATGACCGCCGGCGGATTACCACGGCGACGGCCGGTCCTTACTAAAGGGGGAACTTGGAGATGACTCTGGCAAACCCTGTGTTTCTGATCGGAGCGGTGGCCTTGGGAGGCATGGTCGTCGCCTATGCGGTGAACCCAGCGGCTCTGACCAATCCGGGCGTGTGGTTCCTCCTCCTGGGTCTGGGAGTCGGCCTCCTCGTGTATGTGGCGAAGTTGAAGACCGACTTGCTCAAGAGCACGCCTGTCGCCGTCGTGATCTCATTATTGATTGCGATCGCCTACTTTCATATCGTTGATCATTATCTTATGGATATGCAAGGACTGGACTACTGGTATCTCTTCAGGAAATAGCCTGTGAGGGCGTGCATGCATCGGCCGGCTGTGCCGAGCATGTCCAGAAGGCATGCGGCTGCATAGCAGCCGTCAAGGAGGTACGTCATGGGTCGTGTAGGTCGGATTAACCGGAAGAAAGCCTGGTCGGCGGTGGTGCTGGTTGCCCTCGTCGGCCTTCTCCTCCTCCCGGTGCTCCTGTCGCTTCCCGTGCTGGCCGGCGGCGGGACGCCAGAGGCCGCAGCGCCTCCGCCCGATACGGCAAAGCCGCCCGATGCGGCGGTGGGGAAGGAGGGGGCGGCCAAGGTCGAGAAGGGGAGGGACGTCTTCTACAAGACAGAGGGAATCGTTTCGGGTGCCCCGGCCCCCAAGACTGCGGACAATAACCAGTTTTATCCGCGCTACAACTTTGAAAGCCGCGTGCTGCTCTGGTTCGCCAACCAGCAGCACCTCTATTACGGAAGCTTCGTGCTGGCGGTGCCGATCTTCTGCATGATCATCGAGTTTATGGGGATCGTGTCGAAGGACAAGGCGATGGCGAAGAAGTACGATCAACTCGCCTACGATTTCATCAAGATCAGCTTGACGGCCTACTCGCTGACGGCCATCCTGGGCGGGATCTTGATCTTCACCTTCCTGACGCTCTACCCCGCCTTCTTCGGCTACCTCTCCAGCATCTTCCGCCCGGTCATGCATATCTATGCGTTGCTCTTCGTGGCGGAGAGCGGGACCATCTACATCTACTATTATGGCTGGGACAAGATGAAGGAGGGCCTGCTCAAGTGGATCCACGTGAGCATGTCGGTCGTGCTGAACGTCATCGGCACGACGCTGATGATGCTGGCGAACTCCTGGATCGGGTTCATGATGTCGCCGGCCGGCGTTGATGAGCAGGGCCGCTACCTGGGTAACATCTGGCACTCGATCCACACCGCCCTGTGGAATCCCCTGAACGTGCATCGGATCCTCGGCAACATGGCCTTCGGCGGCGGTGTGGTGGCCGCGTATGCCGCCTACCGGTTCCTCTCGGCCAAGACCGAGGAGGAGCGGGCCCACTATGACTGGATGGGCTATATCGCGATGGCGATCGGCGTGGCCTTCCTGATCCCGCTGCCGTTTGCTGGCTATTGGCTGATGCGAGAGGTCTACGCGTATCGGCAGCAGATGGGGATCACGCTGATGGGCGGCCTTCTCGCCTGGTTGTTCATCATCCAGGCCACGATGATCGGGATCTTGTTCCTGAGCTCGAACTATTACCTGTGGCAGGCCTTGGGGCGGATGCGAGGAGCCGAGAAGTACCAGCGCTATATCAAGTATCTTGTCTTTGTGCTGGTTGTCGGTTTCCTGATCTTCATCACGCCGCACACGATCGTGATGACGCCGGCGGAGTTGAAGGCGATGGGCGGCCAGCAGCACCCGGTGCTGGGCAACTACGGCGTGATGTCGGCCAAAAACGGCGGCATCAACGTCATCATCACCACGACCGTCTTGAGCTTCATCTGGTATCAGCGCGGCAACAAAATCCCGATCGTATCCTGGGCGAAGTTCGGGAACATCTTCATGGGATGCTTTTTCGGCCTGGCCTACGCGAACATCGTCTGGCTGGCCATTTACGGGTACTACATTCCGGCCAACGTTCGCGTAGGACTCTCGGTTCCGCAGGTGGCCACGACGCTCTCCTGCCTGTTCTTCATGACGGCCCTGAACCTCGTGATGCTTAAAGGGGCAAAGGAGAGCGGGCCGATCGAATGGGGCAAGATTTCGGTCCGGTCCCAGTATGCGTTGATCATGCTCGCCACGGCGTTCACCTGGATGATGGGGCTGATGGGCTATATCCGCTCGTCCGTGCGCCTGTTCTGGCACGTGAATGAGATCATGCGGGACAACTCGCCGTGGGCCTATACTCACACGACTGGGTTTGCCGCGAACATGATTTCCTTCAACGTGCTGTTTTTCTGGGTGACTATCCTGTTCGTCTTCTGGCTGGGCACGCTTGGGGTCAAGAAGGCGCCGGTCGAAGCCAAGGTGGCGGTGCCCGGTCGCGCGCCGCAGCCGGTCGGCGGACGCTGACACGATTCTCTTGTTGAACTCTCTCGGGTGACATGGCCTCATTCCCGGCTGGTCCGGGGATGAGGCCAGGGAGGTTGATCACGTGGCGGACTTGCTCCTGACAGCGCTTGGAATGGGCTGGCCGGTCCTTCTGTTCTTGGTCTGCCTGCTCGGCTACTTCTGGTTCGGCGTTTCTGACCCGGAGAAGAAGCGGCGGGCGGCCTTTAAGACCTTCATTGGCATCATCGCTGCCGTGATGGCGTTCATTGCGATTGCGAACTACAAGGTGAACTTCTTCGGCGAATCGCGTCTCCTTCCGGTCTCCCTGGTCATGATTACGGTGCTCGCCTTCATGATGGGGCTGTATTTCGCCAACGTGAGCGCCTTGCTCAAGATCGGTGGCTTCATGTTCCTCGTCGCGGCGGCGCTGTCCGGGTACGGGAACTGGCTGCCTCAGGTGGAAGGCGGGTTTCCACCGCCGGAGGTCAAATTACAATTTGATGCGATGACCAAAGAGCAACTTGCCGATGAGGGAGAAAAAATTATCTTTGGAGGGATCGGGCAAAGCAAGGTGCAGGGGGCGATCGGGAAGGGGCAGTGTCCCCTGTGCCATGGATTCAACGAGGGTTTCCTGAGCGAGCGGGCTCCCAACCTGTTCGGGATTCCTGAACGCTCGAAGCAGCGTCTGGAGGATCCCCGCTATCACAAGGGAAAGCCCGGTGATCGCGACACGGTTGAGAAGGAGTCGTTCGCTGGATCCGGGACGGCTGAGAGTGTGCAGGAATACATCTCGGAATCCCACGCTTGCCCGAGCTGCTACGTCGTGGCTGGCTTCGGCTTGAAGGGGTCAAATGACAAAGAGAGCCAGATGCCGAAGATCCACAAGCCGCCGATTTCGCTGACCCTCGGAGAGCTGGCGGCCGTAGATACCTGGTTGTACGTCCGGGAAGGGAAAGAGCCGCCGTCGTATGAGGAGATCGTCAAGGCCTACGAAAAGTTTATCCCTGAAGCGGAACGGCCTAAGGCGCAGGAGGGTGGGGACCAGAAGAAGGGAGATCTGATGGCGGACGGCTCGGAGCCGGTGGATCAGATCTTCGCCAAGGCGCAATGCGTGACCTGTCACACCATCCCGGGCATCCCGGGGGCAGCCGGCACGATCGGTCCGAAGCTGGTCGAGAAGACCAATGCGCCGACCCGCCTCAGGGATCCCGCTTACAAGGGGGCGGCCAAGTCCGTTCGGGAGTACATCACCGAATCGGTGATCTCACCCAGCACGTTCGTGGTCAAGGGCTTCCCGGACAACACCATGCCGAAGGTGTTCGGGCAGAAACTGAGCGCCGGGGCCTTGAACAAGATCGTTGATTACCTCTCGCAACTCGAAGAGGGGAAAGCCCCGCCCAAGATCTAACTAGCGGAACCTTGTGATCAGCAAGAGCCAAGAAGGAGAGTCCCAAGATGACCTGGCTTAAACTAGTCGAAGGCTACATGCCGATGCAGATGCTCTTCGAGCTGGCTCTCTGCGTCGGTCTGTTTGCGTTGATGAGCTACCTCTTGAAGAAGAACGGGCTTGCGATTCCCATGTTCTGGCAAGGGGTCGGGTTCTGGCTGTTCATCGTCCTCTACCTGAAGTACCGCATCTATCCGCCGATCCCGTTCAGCGTCCGTGCGATCTACGGGACCGTCGCGCTGGTCGCGGTCTTCCTCTGGATGTCCGCGACCGAGGAAGACTGGAAGAAGTTCAAGCAGCCCATCCTCAATGTGATGGATGCCATCACGCCGCTGCACAAGCATCTCAGAACGGCGTACCTGGTGGGAATTCCGCTCCTCCTGTGGGGCTTCGCCTATAGCTCCCTCGTGCCGAGCCAGGAAGAGCCGATCGAGCTGCGGACGGTGCATCCGGCTCCCCCGGCCAGCACCAAGGTGCACGGGAAGACGTTTGTGCTGCAGACATCCTCGAATCCGTACCGCGTCAATCCGGAGGGGAAGTACGACCAGGAGTTTACGAACGGGCTGATCGTCGAGCAGAGCATGGGACGGCTCATGAAGCCCACCGCGAACCCCTGGGACCCCAAGGCGGAAGGCTATCTGAAGTACGTCAGGGAGGGAGGCGAGGTCTTCTTCCAGAACTGCCATTTCTGCCATGGCGACAATTTGAACGGGAGAGGCTTGCACGCCTTTGCCTTCAACCCGATTCCCGCGAACTTCACCGACCCCGGCACGATCGCCCAGCTTCAAGAAACGTTCATCTTCTGGCGAGTCGCGAAGGGCGGGATCGGGCTGCCGCGCGAGTCCTTCCCCTGGGCCTCCGTCATGCCGCCCTGGGAACAGCATCTGACGACCGACGAAATCTGGAAGGTCGTGCTGTTTGAATACTGGCACACCGGGTACTATCCGAGAACCTGGGACTAATCGAACGACACATTCTGCGAAGGGGTTGAGCCATGAAGCATCGTTGGATGAGCATGAGCCCGGTCATTTGCCTGATCGCCGTGCTGGGGATAGGCCTGATCTCCGGTAGCGCCGCGGAGTGGACCTTCGCGGAGGAAGGTGCGGCGAGCGGAGTCCCCGAGGGCTTCCAGAAGAGTGAGGCCCCGCCTATGCCGGCGGCGGAGGACATCGAGGCCGGCAAGCGTGTCTATTTCACGAAATGTGTTTGGTGCCATGGTGTGGAAGGGTCGGGAGACGGTCCGTCGGCAGACCGTCTCTGGCCGAGGCCACGCAATTTCAACCAGGGGACGTTCAAGATTCGCCATACCGCGAGCGGGGAGCTGCCGCTCCCTCTGACCGATCTCTTCCAGACGGTGACCCACGGGCTTCCAGGGTCGGCCATGCCGTCCTGGGAAGGGATCCTGACCGAGGAACACCGCCGTCAGGTCATTGCCTTCGTAACGACCCAGCTTATCAAGGATCGGAGGTTTGACGACAAGGAGACCGAGACCTTCACCGTGCTCCAGCTCGACAGCCTCAAGCCGATCTCCCCGAACAAGGAGAGCATCGAGAAGGGCGCTCAACTGGTGGTGGACAAGAAGTGCATCGAGTGCCACGGCATCAACGGCAGAGGCGACGGCAATCCCTTCAACCTGAAAGACGACTGGGGGTTCCCGATCCAGCCGGCCAGTTGGCACAAGTGCTGGAACTTCAGGGGGAGCCGGCAGGACCCGTACAACGTGAAGAACATCTTCCGGACCTTCTCGACCGGGGTCAACGGGACGCCGATGCCCTCGTTTGCGGATAACACCACGATCGAGGAACGCTGGCACATCGCCAACTTCGTCCAGTCCCTGTGCGAGCGCGATGTGAATGGCGATCCCCTACCGATCGATCCGCTGACCGACAAGCCGAAGATCAACTTCGTGATCGGGTCCGGCCCCATCGAGGGCGACATCCCCGCCGATCCGGAGCACGAGCTGTGGCAGAAGCGAGAGCGCCGGATCGTGCTGTTGGGCGGACAGATCACGCATAAGCCGAGGAACTTCGTCAACCGGATCGACGATGTGTGGGTCAAATCGATCTATAATGAGAAGTCCATCGCATTCCTCTTCCAGTGGGAGGATCGGTCACAGAGCGTGGCCAGCGGCAAGCTGCCGTTCCAGCCGACGCAAGTGAACCTCGATACGTTCGGAATCAAGGAACAGCCGCCAAAGACCGGCGAACCGGATTCCATCGCGGCTAGCCAGAACAAGTACACCGTCTACAACGACGCCTTTGCCATCGAGTTCCCGGTGAAGTGGCAGGAGCTTCCGCCCCCGGAGAAGCCTCGTTACTTCTGGGGTGACCAGAAGTATCCGGTGGATATCGTGAAGTGGGACGCGGACGGGTCCTTGAAGGCCTACACGGGCACCGGCTGGGATCAAGACTTCGAGGATCGCGATGACTTCACCGAGCGGTTAAAGCTCCTGAAGGCCGAATGGAAGGATGGGCTGTGGACGGTCATGATCCAGAGGCCGCTGAAGGGGGACTACGACGAGGATACCAAGTTCGAAATGGGCAAGTACATCCCCACGGTGTTTTTTGCCTGGGACGGCCACAATGGCGATGTGGGTCGCAAGCTGGCGGTGTCCGCCTTCTATTACACGATCCTCCAGCCGCCGACGCCCAAGGAAGCCTACATCTATCCGACCTTGATCGCGTTCGGGGTCGTCATTGTAGAGGGATGGATCATGACCAGACGGAAGAACAAGCGGAAGGGGAAGAAGATCTAGCCTGGTTAGGTGAGGCCGAGTCGAACAGAGGGGGGTGGGTCCCGGCCCACCCCCCTTTTTTATTCCCGCGTCCCGGTGTGGGGGATCTGAAAAGGGGTCAGGGTGAATCCCGTCACAACAGGCCTGTCCGGAGTCCTGGTGGCCGGCGGGAAAAGCCGGCGGATGGGCCAAGACAAGCGATTTCTCACCCTAGGCGGACGGACTCTGTTGGAGCGGACCTTCGCCGTGCTGGATTCGCTCTTTCCAGAGGTGCTCGTCGTGGTCTCCGAGCCGCTCCCCGACCACCTTGCCTCGGGCCATCCGGTGGTGATGGATCTGATTCCGGGATGCGCGACCCTCGGCGGGCTCTACAGCGGTCTCTATTCTTCCACCCATGACCGCATCTTCGCGGTGGGATGCGACATGCCATTTCTCTCCAAAGCGGTGATTGAGCGGCTGGCCGAGCTGGATCGCCGGGCCGATGTCGTGATGCCCCGACTCTCGACGGGACTCCAGCCGATGCACGCGATCTACTCGAAAGCCTGTCTCGCTCCTCTGAAGCGGATGGCCGCGGCCGGGGAGCTGCGAGTGCAGGACCTGTGTCAGGAGAAGGCACTCTCGGTGCGTATGGTGGACGAGGACGAGCTTCGTAGCGTGGATCCCAACCTGCTCTCCTTCTTCAACATCAATACGCCGGCTGATCTGGAAATGGCGCTGAAGCTGGTCGCGCGCCGTGCCTCATCGCATGAATAAGGCGGAACCCCTCTCCTTGACGATCCTCATCATCCATCCGGGCTCCTTGGGGGACGTGCTCCTGGCCTTGCCCACGATCCGTGCCCTGCGTGCCGCCTTCCCGACGCACGAGATCGGCCTCGTGGCTGGGTCGGATATCGGGAGGCTGCTCTTGGCGGGCAAAGAGATCCATCGACTGTTTCCGCTCGACCACCGCGTGTTGGCCGACCTGATGGCCGGGCCAAAGCATGCCGCGCCGGCGCTTCGCTCGTGGCTGGGTCGCTGCGCGCTCGCCCTCGGCTGGCTGACGGATCCGGACGGAGAACTCTCTTCGACCCTGACCGAGCTCGGCGCCGGACATGTGATTCTGCGCTCCCCCTTCTCTGTGGCTTGCCAGGCGGTTCATCAGGCAGACCGTCTTCTGGAGTCCGTGGCGGACTACGTACCGCCAGGGAACTACGACTGGGCCTTGGAGTTGCCGCCTAAGCTGGCGGCCGAAGGAGAAGCTCAGATGACTGCCTTGCGGTCCGGCGCCTCGTGGCCTGTCATCGCGATCCACCCCGGGAGTGGGGCGCATTACAAATGCGCGGAGCCGACACTCTTCGCACACCTGGTAGCATGGTGTCAGGCACGCGGCTGCGTCCCGATAGTGGTCGGCGGACCGGCTGATAAAGAATACACGGCGGCCGTCGCGGCCTCCTGCCGGAGGGGCCCGGCGATGCTCCTGGGGCGAGACTTGCTCACAATGGCCGGGGTGCTGTCGCGTGCCGCCCTCTTCGTCGGGCATGATTCGGGTCTGACCCATCTGGCGGCTACCCTCCATGTGCCGACGCTGGCGCTGTTCGGCCCGACGTCCATCCGTCGATGGGCCCCCCGAGGCCGGCACGTGACAGTACTGACCGGTGACGCGTGCCGCTGTGAGGGGGAAGCCGCGGTCAGCTCGTGTCGAGAACGACCGTGCTTGCGTGTGCCGCTCGATCGGCTGACGCGCGCGTGCGAACCATGGCTCGATCGGGCGCGGCACACGCGGTGGGTCTCAACGTCCGGCGGTCCGTCGCCTTGTCATGTTCGGTGAGGTATGTTAAGTTCCCGGGCTACCATTTTCCACCTATCCGCCGCAGGAGAGGAGTCTTTCGAGTGCGCCAGAAGAGCGTCCGCGAGCGGGTCACTGAGGCCTTGCTGGCTGCGCTTCAGCAAGCCAAGCAGTCGGGCGACTTGAAATTTCTTTCACCGCCGACGATCGCCTTGGACCTTCCAAAGCGGCCTGAGTGGGGGGACCTGACATCAACGGTGGCGATGACGCTCGCTCCGTCCGAGCGACGCCCGGCCCAGGAAGTCGCTCAGATCATCGTTAATCACCTGGACAGCCCGGAGGCGATCTTTGAACGAGTTGAGATCGTTCCCCCGGGATTCCTCAACCTGACCGTCAAACGAAGCCTCTGGCTGTCCGTTTTGTCGGAGGTGGAGGCCCAAGCCGACGCATACGGAAAAGCGGATCTCGGGAAAGGCCGGCGAGTGCTGGTGGAATTCGTGAGCGCGAACCCCACCGGCCCGCTCCACGTGGGCCACGGGCGGGGGGCGGCGGTGGGGGAGGCCATCGCGCGTCTTCTGTCGACGAACGGGTACGACGTGGTCAAGGAATTCTATATCAATGACGCCGGTCGCCAGATGAAGTTACTCGGCGCCTCAGTCTTTGCGCGCTATCAGGAGCTGAGCGGCCGGTCAGTGCCCTTCCCGGAGGACGGCTATCGAGGCGCGTACATCGAGGCCGTGGCCGCCCGAGTGCGAGGCCAGGTCGGTGATGCGTGGCTCGACCTCCCGCGCGAAGAAGCCGAACGACAGTGCCAGGATCTGGCGCACCGTCAGCTCCTGGCCCAGATCAAGGAAGACCTGCGGGCGTTTGGCATCGAATTCGATTCGTGGTTCAGCGAGACTTCGCTGCTGTCCTCCGGTTCGGTCCAACACGTGCTGGAGGAACTCCGGAAGCGGGAGCTCTTGTTCGAGCAGGACGGCGCCCTTTGGTTCCGTTCGTCGGCTTTCGGCGACGAGAAGGACCGTGTGGTGAGAAAACAGCTCGGCGATTACACCTATCTTGCCTCGGACATCGCGTACCACCGCGATAAGCTCCTGCGTGGATATGACCTGCTCATCGATGTCTGGGGGGCGGACCACCACGGCTACATACCGAGGATGGAGGCGGTCGTCCAGGCGTACGGGCATCCCAAGACTCGCTTGCGCGTCGTGCTGGTTCAAATGGTCAATCTCTTGCGCGGCGGACGGAAGGTCGAGATGTCCAAGCGAGCCGGCGAATTCGTGACCCTGCGGGAAGTCCTGGATGAGGTTGGAACAGACGCAGCCAAATTCTTCTTTCTGATGCGACGGTCGGATACCCACGTGGATTTCGATCTGGAGTTGGCCCGACAGCAATCGGCGGAGAATCCGGTCTACTACGTGCAGTACGCACATGCCAGGATCGCCAGCCTGTTCCGGGTCGCCGGGGAGCGAGGGATCCGGGTTCCCGCTGCCGGAGCAGTGGATCTCAGCCTGCTCACCGATCCGGATGAGCTCAGCGTGATCCGGAAACTCTCGGCCTATCCCTCAGTTGTCCAGGGAAGCGCGGAGGCCTTGGAACCCCATCGCCTGACCTTTTACCTCCAGGAGCTGGCCGGGCTGATCCACACCTTTTACTATCGACATCGGATCATGCCGCCGGCCGCTGAGGCGGAAGCGAGCGAGGCCGAACGATTCGCCGCCCAAGAGGCTGCCGGTGAGGCCGTGAAACCTGCACGCAGAGAGCGGGAGCAGGTGACGCCGGGCCTCACGGCGGCGCGGCTGGTGCTGATGCGGGAGACCCAGCAAGTCGTCCGGAATGGCCTGACGCTGCTGGGGATTTCCGCTCCGGATCGGATGTGAGTCGATCCAGGACACCCATGTTCGGATTTTCCGTGCGACAGACCGATGTCGGCGGGCAGGCACGCCTGGGCGTGCTCGCCACTCAGCATGGAGAGGTTGAGACCCCCGCCTTCATGCCGGTCGGGTCGGTCGGCGCGGTGAAGGGCATCGAGCCGGGCGAGCTCCAGGCCCTTGGGTTTGGGCTCATCCTGAACAATGCGTACCACCTGTTCCTGCGGCCGGGACACCAGGTCATTGCCGAGCTGGGAGGGTTGCATGCGTTCATGTCCTGGCCGGGGGCCATTTTGACCGACAGCGGAGGGTTTCAGGTCTTCAGCCTCGCCAAATTGTGCACGGTGTCTGACGAGGGGGTCTCGTTTCGCTCGCACCTGGACGGGTCGCTCCACGAAATCACGCCCGAGCGAGCCATCGAGATCCAGGAAGCACTGGGTGCGGACATCATCATGGCGTTTGACGAGTGTGTCGCGCTTCCTGCACCGCAGGAACGGGTGCTGGCGGCCTTGCAACGGACCACCCAGTGGGCGCGGCGGTGCCATGCTGCCCGTCGGCGATCCGACCAGGCCCTGTTCGGCATCATTCAGGGGGGATATGACCCCGATCTACGCAGCCGCGCCGCAGAGGAGGTGGTCTCGATCGGGTTCGACGGCTACGCGGTCGGGGGCCTCTCCGTGGGCGAGGAAAAGCCGTTGATGTACCGGGCCCTGACTGCCGCTGTCTCCCGCCTTCCTTCCGCGAGCCCCCGCTACCTCATGGGAGTCGGCATGCCGCAGGATCTCGTGGAGGGCGTGGCCAGGGGGATCGACCTGTTTGATTGTGTCGTGCCGACCCGGCATGGGCGCACCGGGTGGCTCTTCACGTCCTTCGGTCGAGTGCTCATCAAGAATGCCCGCTATGCCCGCGACGAGCAACCCCTGGACGCGGACTGCCGATGCCCCGTGTGCGCCCGGTACTCGCGGGCCTACCTGCATCACCTGTTCACGGTGAAAGACATGCTGGGCGCTCGCCTCAACACGCTTCATAACCTTCATTATTTTGCCGATCTGATGCGCCGGATCCGTCTGGCGATCCGGGATGGGTCCTTCGCCAGCTTTCGGGCGGAGTTTCATGCGCGCCTGGAGCTGCAGGGTACGGAGGACAGACGGACGGCGACGGTGGGAGTCGATCCCGGTGAACCGGGATTGTCGTACGAGGAGGAACGACTGTGAACGGGCTGGCTTCGATCGCATGGGCACAAGGTACCACAGGTGGCGGCGCCCCCGGCGGGACGCTGCTGTCGCTGGTGCCGTTCATCCTGATTTTCGTAGTGTTCTATTTTCTGCTGGTGCTGCCGCAACAGCGGCGTCAGAAGAAGCTCAAGTCGCTCCTGGATGCGTTGAAGAAAGGGGATAAGGTGGTCACCTCGTCAGGGCTCTGGGGAACGGTCACCAACTTGGGGAAGGAGACGGTGACGCTTCAGGTGTCGGACAACACCAAGATCAAGATTCAGCGTGACCACATTGCGCGGCTTCGCGCCGACGAGGAGGAATAGCGGCATGCGTGAAGGCTTGAGGCGTCCATGAAGAAGGTCAGGGGGAGATTGATTCTATTGAGTGTGGTCCTGGTGCTGTCGATCGTGTTCTTCCTCCCCTCTTATCCCAGACTGTACCAGTCGCTCCCGAGCTGGACCAAGCGGGTGCTTCCGGACAAGGGGATCACCCTGGGCCTGGACCTGCAGGGCGGCATCCACCTCGTGTTGGAGGTGGAGGAGGACCGTGCCGTCGAAATCGCGGTGGACCGCGCGGTCAATGCCATCCAGGATCAGTTAGTCGAAAAAAAGGTCCTGGTCGAGTCCGTGAAACGTACGGGACCGGCGCAGGTGACCATCGTGTTTAAAGACAAGGGGCTGAAGGAGCAGATCCAGAAGGGAATGGAGGAGCAGGAGTCCTTCATCGAGGGGGACTCCCCCACGACGGACACCCGCCTAGTCTATGAGCTACGAGAGCGTGAGATCAAGCGCATCAAGGACTCGGCGATCAAACAGGCCTTGGAAACGATCCGAAACAGGATCGACCAGTTCGGCGTCGCCGAACCGCTGATCCAGCAGCAGGGGCTGAAACAGCTCGTCGTGCAATTGCCGGGGATCAAGGAGCCGAAGCGGGCGAAAGCCCTCATCAAGGAAACGGCGCTCCTCGAGTTCAAGATGCTGGATGAGTCGAGCAAGCTGGCCATAGACCTTCCGGAACGGATCCCCAAGGGCAAAGAGGAGGAAATTCTCAAGCAGTTTCAGAGCCAGATTCCGGAGGGCGATGAGATTCTCTTCGAACGGATAGTCGACAAGGACAGCGGCCGAGAATTCCGCAGGCCCTATCTGATCAAGAAGCGGGTCATGCTGGCGGGGGATGTGCTCAGCGACGCGCAGGTGTCGATCGGACAGTTCAACGATCCCTACGTGGCGGTCAGCTTCGACGCCAAGGGGGCACGCGAGTTCGACCGGATCACGGCCGAGAACGTGAAGAAGCGGATGGCCATCGTGCTCGACAATACCATCTACTCGGCGCCCGTGATCCAGGAGCGGATCAGCGGCGGACGGGCGCAAATCAGCGGCTCGTTCACGATCCAGGAGGCGAACGATCTGGCGATCGTGCTGCGCGCGGGCGCCTTGCCCGCTCCGCTCAAGATCATCCAGGACCTGACGGTCGGGCCTTCACTGGGCCAGGACTCGATTGACAAGGGGATCCGGTCGACCCTGGTCGCCGGCGCCATGGTCGTCCTCTTCATGGTCATCTACTACCGGCTTTCCGGCGTGATCGCAGACTGTGCCTTGGCCCTGAACCTGATCTGTCTCATTGGCGCCCTGGCCGGCCTGAACGCCACCCTCACCCTGCCGGGCATCGCCGGGATCATTCTGACCATCGGCATGGGGGTCGATTCCAACGTGCTGATCTTTGAGCGCATTCGTGAGGAGCTGAGGCAGGGCAGGCCGGTGCGCCTGGCGGTGGATGGAGGGTACGACAAGGCGCTGTTGACGATCATTGACTCCCATGTGACCACCCTGATCACCGGCTTGGTCCTGTTCCTTTTCGGAACGGGGCCCATCAAGGGGTTCGCGGTCACGCTGTGCCTGGGGATCGCCATCAATCTGTTTACGGCGCTGGTGGGGACCAAGGTCGTCTTTGATGTCATCAACCAGCGGCAGAAGGTCGAGCATCTGAGCATCTAGATGGGCGTGAAGCGTGAAGCGTGAAGCGTGAAGCGTGAAGAAAGAACCTCTCTCCATGACTGGCGCTTCACGAGATACGAGATACAAGCGACGAACGCAAGACGGTTAAGGGGGTGGCATGCTTGAGATCCTAGGAAAGACCAACATTGACTTCATGGGGAAACGCCACATCGCGTTCCTGTTTTCAGGACTGATGGTACTGCTCGGGCTGGTGGCCGTTGTCCAGATCTGGCGGGGGACCGCCAATCTCGGCATTGACTTTGCCGGAGGAACCGCCGTGCAGCTCAAATTCGAGCGGCCGATCCACATCGAGGATGCTCGAAAAGCCCTGGAATCCAATGGACTCGGAGATGCCGAGTTGCAGGAGTTCCAGAACGAAAGTAAGATCCTGATCAGGGTGAAGGCGGCCACGACGATCGAACAAAAGATTGCCGATCGGGTGGTGTTGGTGTTCAAAAAGGAGTTTCCGGTGAATCCCCTGGTCGTCGAGTCGAGCACCGAGATCGGGCCCACCATCGGGCAGAAGCTCCAACAGGACGCGCTCAAGGCGGTTGGGATCTCCTTCGTCGGCATCATCCTCTATATTGCCTTTCGCTTCGAGTTCCGGTTCGGCGTGGCTGCCGCCATCGCCACGTTTCACGACGTGCTGGCCGTGCTGGGGGGGTTCTATCTCCTGGACAAGGAGATCACGCTCCTGGTCGTCACCGCGCTGCTGACGCTGGCGGGCTATTCCCTCACAGATACGGTGGTCGTGTTCGACCGCATCCGGGAAATCCTGCGGACCCGTCGGCGAGAAAGTGTTGAAATCGTGATCAATAATGGCATCAACCAGGTGCTCAGTCGGACCATCGTGACGAGCCTGACCGTCGTCCTGGTGCTGATTCCACTGACCGTGGCCGGGGGGGAGGTGTTGCACGATTTCTCGCTGGCGCTTCTCTGGGGAGTCATTTTCGGCACGTATTCTTCGGTCTTCGTGGCCAGCCCTCTCCTGCTGGTGTGGCCGGGGGGCGCCGGGAAGCTGTTAAGACGGATCTAAGACAGGCGCCGTGTTACCGATCCTTGACATTCATCGAGACGGTGAATGAAAATGAAGGGTTAGAAACCAAGTCAGTGTTACCAACATGACACACTGGGGCCGGTCACAGAGTCTCCAGCGGAAGGTCATCACCGCCATCGTGACGGGAGGGCTGGTTCCCTTAGCCCTCTCCGTATTCCTCACCTACCTTGAAGCCGGACGAGCCCTCCGGGAAACCATCGGGGCCAATTTCAAGGAAATCGCGGTTGAAACGGCCAGCCGGATTGAGTCCCAACTCACCCGCGGCATCAACGAGGCCCAGCAATTAGCGACCGCCCCGTTCCTCAGGACGGCGGTCACCGAAGCGAACCGCAGCTACGTCGGCAAGCAGGATCGTGAAATCGAGCGGATGATCCGCGACTGGCAGCGACGCTGGCGGGAGCGCGAGCGTCTGGATGAGTTTCCGCTGTTCATCAATCGGATCGTGACCAACCACCTGATCCGCTGGCATGACATCAGAAAGTCCGACTACGTCGCCATTCTGGTCACGGATGATCACGGCGCGCTGGTGATCAGTTCGATTCCCCAGGTGGAGTACGACTACGGCAAAAGCTCGTGGTGGCAGGCCGTGTTCAACCAGGGTCGGGGGCACATCTACGTCAGCGATCTCTACTTCGATCCCTCCTTCGGGACCCATGTGCTGAACGTCTCCATCCCGATCATGGACGAGGACCGCCGCCATGCCCTGGGCGCCGTGAGCGTGCTGCTGAGGCGGGATTCGCTCTTCCACTCAATCTCGGACGTCTCGATCGGCGCGACGGGACATGCCATGTTGATGAGCTCGGACGGGACCCCACTGATCTGCCCCATCATGTCCCCGGAAGAGCACAGCATCACCCCCGCGCTCGTGAACGAGGTGGGTCGCTTGCAGGCAGGATGGACCATGGCCGCGGACGATACCCACGGAGGCCGGGACTCCATCGTGGGATTTGCGCCGGTGCGGTTCGGGGATCAGCTCGCCCCGGGCAGCCTGGGCGGCAAACGTTGGCTGACCTTTGTCCGTCAGAGCCCGGAAGAAGCCTACGCACCGCTCAGACTCCTGTTGATCAAGGTGGCCGGGTATGGGGTCCTGGTCCTGGCCGTGCTCTGGGGAACCGGCTGGCTGGTGGCCCGGCGGATTGTCGGTCCCATCCGGCTCCTGCATGAAGGGACCCGGCGGGTTGGCGCGGGGAACCTGGACCATCAGTTGGTGGTAAAGACCGGGGATGAGATTGAACGGCTGGCCGACGCGTTCAACGGGATGGCGGCGAATCTGAATCGGTCCTTCAGCGAGCTCGAGCAGCGGATGGCCGACATCCGTCGTCTGGAGGAGCGCTATCGCGATCTCATCGAGAACTCGCCCGAGATGATCCACCAGCTCGACAAGGCCGGGCAGTTCGTGCACGTGAACAAGACCGAGCTGGAGAAGCTGGGGTACACGCGCGAGGAAATGTTGCGGATGCACCTGTGGGACATCGTCCCCCGCGGGCATGAGGCTGACATCCTGGCCTACCTGGAGCGTCTGGTGTCGCAGGGGCGCAGCACGATCGAAACGGTCTTTCTGACGCGAGACGGGAAGTCGATCGATGTCGAGATCCACGCCACAGCCCAGTTCGACCCTGAGGGCGGCGGCCTGGCCTATTCGCGTGCCTTTGTGCGTGACATCAGCCAACGCAAGGCGCTGGAGCAGGAGATCCAGCGGTACACCACGCAACTGGAGCAGGACGTGGACGAGCGGACGCAGCAACTCTCAGCCTCCGAGCAACGCTACAAGGCCCTGTTTGACCTGGCGGCCGACTCGGTCTTGATGGTGGATTCGTGCGGCAGCATCGCCGCGGTCAACAAACGGGAGGAACAGGTGCTGGGGTACGCGGAGGCCGACCTGGCGGGGAGGCCATTCCTGGATTTTGTCGTCCCGAAACATCATGAGGTCACGGGCTGCCTGCTGCAGAAAGTCGTTCAGGGCGAGCGGCAAGTGCCGACCCAAGAGATCGAGGTGGTGAATCGCTTCGGAAGGGCGACGCCCGTCGAGATGGACCTCATTCGAGTTCAAGAGGCACCGGCCCCCTCGGTCATGGTGCAATTGCGCGATATTACGGAACGGAAGCGTCTGGAGCAGCAACTCCAGGAGTACAGCGAGGAACTGGAGATCAAGGTCCGAGAACGGACGCGCGAAATCGAGGAGACCAAGAACTACCTCGAGAGCCTGCTCGAGAACGCCAACGATGTCATCTACACCCTGGATACCGAGCAACGCTTCACCTATGTGAACAGCAAAGTGGAAGCCTGGGGCTATCGAAAGGAAGATCTGCTCGGTCGGCCGTATCTGGCCCTGCTGTCCAAGCGACACCGCGGACGTCGATTGAAGAGCACGCTCGACATGGGGGCCAAGCAGGTCTATGAGGTGGAGGTCATCACACGGACGGGGCACACAAGATCCGTGACCGTCAGCGTCTCGCCGCTCCGGGACACGGAGGGGCGCATCCTGGGGGTCCTGGGCATTGCCCGGGATATCACGGAGACGAAGAAGCTGGAGGACCAGATCCGGAATTCCGAGAAATTGGCGTCCGTCGGGAAGCTGGCGGCAGGGGTCGCGCACGAGATCAACAACCCGCTGGGCGGCATCCTGAATTGCCTGTATAACTTCCGGAAAGGGAGCTTGTCCCCGGATCGGCAGCAGGAATACCTGGTCTCCATGGAGGATGGTCTGCGTCGGGTCCAGAAGATCGTGCGCCAGCTCCTGGACTTTTCCCAGCAACACGAACCGGAGCTCTCCTCCACCGATCTGAACGCCGTCGTCGAACGCGTGCTGGTGCTGACCAACCATGCCTTCCTGGCGAACAGCATCCAGCTGGAAGTCCAGCTCCAACCCGACCTGCCGCCGCTCATGGTGGACCAGCACATGATCGAGCAAGTCTTGATGAACCTCATCCTCAACGCAGTCCAGGCGATCCGCGGCGGCGGCACGATCACGATCGCTACGCGAGTCGCCGGGGAGATCTGCGCGGTGGAAGTCAAGGACACCGGCTGCGGCATTCCGCCGAGCGTCCTCCCGCGCATTTTTGACCCGTTCTTCACGACGAAGGGGACTGGAGAGGGGACCGGGTTGGGACTGTCCGTCTCACTGGGGATCATCGAGCGGCATGGCGGCCAAATCCTCGTGGAAAGCGAAGTCGGGAAAGGCACGATATTCACCGTCTGCTTACCGCTGTCGCGTGAGCGAATGGTGGTGGGGAGGGCCTCGTGAAGGCACCGACGACCTTGATCATCGACGACGAGCCCCTCATCCGCCTCTCGATGGTGGACGCGCTCAAGGCCGTAGGCTATGACGTTCGGGCCGCCGCCACGGGTCAGGAAGGGCTCCAGATCCTCAACACCGACGCGATCGACATTCTCATCACCGACCTTCGTCTTCCGGGGATGGACGGCCTGGAGATCCTCCACGCGTCCAAGCAACGGTCGCCCCGCACGGAGGTGATCATGATCACCGCACACGGGTCGGTGGACACCGCCGTGGAAGCGATGAAACGGGGCGCCTATGACTATGTCACGAAGCCCTTCTCGATGGACGAACTGCTGCTGATCGTTGACCGGGTAGCCAAGGTCCTGGCGTTGCGGCAAGAAAACCTTCTGCTGCGGGAAGAGCTGGAGGATAAGTTCAGCTTCCAGGGGATTCTGGGGAAGAATGACCGCATGCGCGAGGTGCTGGAGAAGATCAAGCTGGTGGCGGCCACGGATTCGACGGTGCTGATTCTGGGCGAGAGCGGGACCGGCAAGGAGCTGGTCGCGAATGCCATTCACCGGAACAGCCCGCGACGAGACGAGGCGTTGATCAAGGTGAGTTGTGCCGCCCTCCCGGAAAGCTTACTGGAGGCCGAGTTATTCGGCCATGAAAAGGGGGCGTTCACCGGAGCCCTCAGGCAGAAGCGGGGCCGCTTCGAACTCGCCCACCGAGGGACGTTGTTCCTGGACGAGATCGGAGAAATCAGCCCGATCGTCCAGGTGAAACTGCTCCGGGTGCTGCAGGAGCGTCAATTCGAGCGTGTCGGTGGCACCGAGACCATCGAGGTGGATGTCCGCCTGGTGTGCGCGACCCAGAAGGATTTGAAGAAAGAGGTGCAGCTAGGACGGTTTCGCGAGGATCTCTTCTACCGGCTCAACGTGGTTCCCGTGCGACTGCCGCCGCTCCGGGAACGACGGGAAGACATCCTGGTGATCGCCGAGCACGTGCTGCAGATGCGCGCCGCACGCATGAATAAGACGCTGAAGGGGTTCTCACACGGCGCGCAGGAGCTGCTGCTCCGCTACTCATTCCCAGGCAATGTGCGGGAGCTTGAGAACATGGTTGAGCGCGCGGTGGCGCTCGGCCGCCAGCATGAGGAGGTCCAGGTCTGGCAGCTCTGCGGGTTCACGGCGTGCCCCTTTCTCGGCGGAGCTCCCCAGGAAGCCTGCGGGTTTTGCAGTGAAGGGCTCACCGGGGAGCGCGATGGAGGGGAGGCGAGCGCCTCGCTCGCGGCTGCGCGGGACCAGTTCGAGCGACAGTTCATCCAGTCCGTGCTGGGAAGAGTGCAAGGGAACCGGACCGAGGCCTCTCGGATCCTGGGAATGTCACGGAAAGCGCTCTGGGAGAAGTGCAAGCGGTTGGGTATTCCGTCGGGGCGCAACGAACACGATGAGGGTTAAGTCCTGGACAAGCGGATGGCTGCCCCGGAATTAGGCATCCGATGAAGGTTCCGTTCCTCCTTCCCAGAGCTTGACGGTCCGATCCCACGAGGCGCTCGCGAATCGACGCCCATCCGGCGAGAACACGATCCCTCGGACCCCGCCAGAGTGACCCTTCAAGGTTCTGAAATGACGCCCGGTGGCGAGGTCCCACAGCTTGATGGTCTGGTCCTCGCTGCCGCTGACCAGTACCCTGCCATCCGGTGACACGGCCAGAGCCCGTACCCATTGGGCATGTCCTTTCAAGGTCCGGATCTCCTTGAGCGCGGGCACCTCGAAGAACTTGATCGTGGTATCACGGCTGCCTGTCAGGAGGGTCTTGCCGTCGGGCGTAAACGCCATCGCTCCGACCCAGAACTCCATGGGCTTCTGAAAGGCGCCCGCCCCATCTTCGACGTAAAACCCGCGCTGTTCGGTATCGTCCTCATCGATAAACTCCCGCCAGTGCCCCTCGTGGATCACCTTCTCCTCGCCGCTGGGCAGGACTTCCCAGAGCTTGACCTTGCCGATGTCGCTCCCGCTCGCGAGGTGGACGCCGTCTGGGCTGAAGGCGACGCATGGCCACCAATGGTGGTCGTACTGATCCTTCCCGAGCAGCGTCATCAATTCGGTGCCGGTGGTGATCTCCCAGATCTTGATGTCTTTGTTATGGCTCCCACGCGCCAGCATGAGCCCATCCGGGGACAACGAAATGCTGCAGACATTGTGATCATAACGACTGAACAGCAGCTTCGTCGGCTCGCCGGTCTTGGGATTCCACAGTCGAATCGTCCGGTCCTCACTCCCGCTGATGAGGCTCTGCCCGTCGGGTGTGAAGAGGATCATCCGGATGTCGTGGGTGTGCCCCCTGAGGGACCGGAGGAGACGCTGTGACTCGATGTCCCAGATGCGAACCAAGCGGTCCACCCCTCCACTGGCCAAGGTGAGCCCATCCGGCGCATAGGCCACGGTCCAGACGCCATGCGTGTGGCCGCGGAATGTCTTGATCTCCCGGGTGCCCGCTTTCCAATAGTCGAGCAGATCCAGCGTGGCGCGCTCACCCTGCCCTGGGCTCGAGACGGGCTGTATCCCCGTCGGGGTCTGAGCTTGGATCGCATCAGCCATCGGGTATGTCCTCATCGGGCGACAAGGCGCTTCCCAAACCGAGCGTTCGGAGCGGCCTTCGCCCGCATTGCAAACCGACCGTCTCGTGCCTATAATACAACACTTCGTCCCGTATCGGTGTCTCAAGATATAAAAGAAGCCCGGGAAGCAAGTCAAGTCGCCGTCCGCCGCGCCGATCCGTCGCATCCATAATGACGGCTTACCGTCCCCAGTGATCAGACCCCTTCCCCGGGAAGCAGGAGCGACGCCTACATGGACATCCGGTTTCAGCCCGCATTGCTGCAGGAAGTCATCGACTCCTTCGTCGAGAAGACCGAGCGCGAGGGAGATCCGACCTACTATAAGGAATTCCACGAGCTGGCCGACCCTATTTATGAGAAGTTTTCGATCGATCATCGAGAGTCGGAGTTCAAGAAGCTCTACCAATACCTGTTCGGTATCTGGGGCTTCTCGGATATCATCCGGGATGCCTTCAACGAATTCCCCACGCTGAAGGAAAAGGTCGGGATCGTCCTGATCAAGGGGGTGCTCAAGGAGGATCAGGAGGGCGTCGATATCCTCAGAAAATGGGGCTCGGTGGAGCAGGATCTGGCCAAGCAGTTCGAGGAACAGGGCCTCCGAGGGGTCGGGATCAAGCTGATTCCTCGCCGCTTCTACGACCCGGCGTTACCCCGCTATTGCCGGCACGAACTCACCCACATCGCCGATATGCTCGATGACGCGTTCGGTTATGACCCTGATACCAAGGTGGGGCAGAATCCCGGCGAGGAAACGCTCATCCTGCACCGCTATCGGGTGCTCTGGTGCCTGAACATCGACAGCCGGCTCATCCGAGCCGGAAGAGAGCCGATGTTGACCCGCGAAGACCGGTTCAAGGAATTCCGGTCTTGGTACCGAAAAATTCCGCCGGCTCAGCTCAAGGCCGTCTTTGAAGGGTTATGGCAGACGGAGTTGTTCACCCATTCCGACCTGATCGACATGGCCACGGACACTCTCCGGGTGATGGACAGAGCCCTGGATGTGGAGGGCGGAGAGGTTCCGGAAACCCAGAACAAGATCATGCTGATGCCGGGCTTCCCCTGTCCACTCTGCCGCTTTCCGACCTACAACTGGATTGAGGATTTGGACACCAAGCTGGAGAAGCATGTGCTGGACTTCATCCGTGACAATCATCCTGGATGGGATACGGAGTATGGCGCCTGCGACCGTTGCGTGGAGGTGTATAAACTCCGCGCGGACGGCGTGATGTAGCCGGGCAAGGATCATGGCCAAGGACCCTCATGATGGGCGACGTCGCTTCATGAAGGACTCCGTGTTGTCCTTCGCGCGCGCCGCCCACGAGTTCGTGAAACATCGGGACGCCCCGTCCGACAAGACTGCGCAGGCCGCGCCGCCGCCCCGAACCGATTGGTTGAGACCGCCCGGCTCGGTGACGGAGCCGCTCTTTCTCGAACGCTGTACCCGGTGTGGCGATTGCGTGAAGGCCTGTCCCTATGGGAGCATTACGGTCGATCAGCAGAATGGCCTTCCTGTGATCTACCCCGATGCCGTGCCCTGTTACCTCTGCGACGATTTTCCCTGTATTGCCGCCTGTGAAACGGAGGCGCTGCTTCCGGTCGGCAGCCCTGCCGAGGTCAGGATGGGCCTTGCGGTCGTGTCGCACCGCGACTGCACGGCCGGGCAGGGCTGCCACGCCTGCGTGTCTCGGTGCCCCACCGGCGCGCTGGGGATGGATTTTGAGACCTTCCGCGTGGGGGTGAGCGCTGAACGTTGCGTGGGGTGCGGCCTCTGTGAGCAGACCTGCAAGACCGTGAATGACACCATTGCCATCCGCGTCGTGCCCGCACGCCTCCTCGTCGCAAAGGGACAGGATGCCGGCGTCGATCGCGGATCGGTCAGCCAGCCATGACCCTAGGTGCCCTCAAGGGGCCCACTTCAGCCCGGAAAATCAGCGACTTGACGGGGTGGCAATTGACCCTTGACTTCGAAGTCTGCATTCCCCTATGATACGCAGACTTGCAGCGACATTGGAGTGTTCCTGCCCTTCTGACTCGGGCTCACGGAGCGTCGTCGATGAGCACGAAGGAGAGTGAGCGGAGGATGCCAGACCCGTCCACGCTGATGCCGAGTGCAGGCGGTCTCAAAGATAGCCCCGCCGTTGAACGCGCCCTAGGACGAAGCAAGCTCTACCTCCTGATTTCCTGGAGCATGTTGTACCCGGAGGACGACGAATTCCTGGACTATCTCCAGAGCGGGGAGTTCGTCGAGGATGCGCGGTCGGCGATCGCGAGTCTGGGCCAGACGCTCGACGGGACCGGCAGCGAGCGGGCCAAGGCCAAACTGGCGGCCCTGAATAGGCATCTGGACCAGATCGAGCGCTTGGTCTCCACGGAATGCATCAACTGGCAGTTGAGCGACCTGCAGGCTGAACACCGGCGAGTGTTCAGCAACGTGATCACCCTGGACTGCCCCCCCTACGAGACCCTCTTCGGAAACGACCACGTCTTCGGTCAGGCCCACGTCATGGGTGATATTGCGGGATTCTACAAAGCCTTCGGCGTCGAGCTCTCCCAGGACATTCACGAACGCATGGATCATCTCAGCGTCGAGCTGGAGTTCATGCACTTTCTGGCCTACAAGGAGTCCTACGCCCGCTGCCACGACGGTGCTGAGAAGACCCAGATCGTGGTCGATGCCCAGAAAAAATTCGTCAAGGAGCACATCGGCCGCTGGGTGCCCCTCTTCGCCAGGATGCTGGTCAAGAAGGCGGATACGGGCTTCTTCCGGTATATGGCCGACTTCACCTCCGATTGGATGGACTGGGATGCTGCCCATTTGATCGTCAACCCCGAGCCCTACTCGGAAACCGACTACCGGCCGGCGACCTTCATTGCGCCAGAAGGACAGTCCTACGAATGCGGCGCACAGGACCAAGGAAACGAGCTGAATGTGCTCCTCAATGAAGTCGGGGCCGAATCATTCCTGGATAAGGAGAAGGGTGGCGAGGGTGGTGGACCGGTCGGCAAGGCGTAGCCGGTCAGCGTTCAAATTGAGCCGTGTTTTTGTTCGTTCATGCTGGTGCGGGAAGGGTTTCTTGGTCGGTGATGGAGCTGGAAGAGTTTTTTTATTCTTAGGAGAGGAGGGCATAATCATATGAGAGTGGTGCAGACACGCAACAAAAGTTTGGTGTTTGGCATTCTCTTCGCTGCGCTGGCGGTCGGCGTCCTGCTGACCATCGCGCAGGTGCCCCTGGCGGTCAGCCAACCCGTGACCATCCCGGTGAAGGCGATCAAGGGGCCAATTCCGATGGACGGCGCCAATCCGATCTGGGAGGGAGTCCCCGGGGTCGTGGTGCCGCTGAGCGGGCAAACGATCACCACGCCGATGCACCCCAATATTTCCGTGAAGGCCGTCTTCGTGAAGGTGGTCTCGAACGGGAAGGAAATCGGGTTCCGGCTGGACTGGTCCGATCAAACGCTCAACAATACGACCATCGGGCCACAGGACTTCCGTGATCAGGCGGCGATCCAATTCCCCGTCAACACGTCGGGAGCTCCGCCGTTCCAGTGTATGGGGCAGTCCGGCGGCACCGTGAACATTTGGCGGTGGAATGCGGAATGGCAGAAAGACATCGGGAAGGACAGTGCCGGGATCTGGGATGTCGACGACCAGTATCCGGGGATCTTCTGGGACTATTACTTTGAAGAGCCTGCGGGCGGCGTCACCTATCCCGACCGGATCGGCCGGAGCTTGGGGCCCTTCAACCCCGGCATCTGGTCCGGCAACATCCTGTCTGACCCGACGTTGCGGATCAGCTCCGTCGAGGATCTCAACGCCAACGGGTTCAGCACGCTGACGACGCAGGCCCACCAGGATGTGATCGGCAACGGCTTGTGGGAGCCGGCCGGTTCCATCAAAGGCGGGTGCTGCACGGGTCCAACGTGGCGCATCGTGGTAAAGCGTACCCTGACCACGAGCGACGCGAACGATGTCCAGTTCAAGGCCGGGGCATCGGTTCCGATCGCCTTCGCGGTCTGGGATGGGACGAACGTCGAGCGGAATGGCATGAAGGGGATCTCGACCTGGTTTACCTTGAAGCTTCCCTGAGGCGATGTCTCGCTGAACGACGACCGTCGTTCACGGGATGAGCCGGCCTTCTGGGCGGTAGGGATCTGACGAAAAGCCCCGAGTCAGCCGTCGGTCGAGACGGTCATCCTGGCTCGGGGCTTTTCTATGCCCGCCGGACGGAAAAAATCAGCCGGACCGCCGAGGTCGTCTCTGCGGTGAACCAATTGACAAACAAGGGGAAATCTCCCACGGACAGGGTTGCAAATGGATGAGGGCAGGGTGTATAAAAGCTCAAGGACCAAGACGGTCACGGTGAGGATCCGGTCGGGGCAGTCCTTCGAACCACGAGCCCTCAGGGTGTAATCGATGAAAGTCTCGCTCCTCTTTCCGCCGACCTGGCACCCTTCGCAGCCCTATCTGAGTCTGCCGTCCCTGACCGGATTTCTCGCCCAGGCCGGCGTCCAGCAGGTCAGTCAGCGAGATCTGGGCATCGAGCTGCTGGATCTCATTCTCACCCGCTCATACGGCGAAGAGCTGTACGTTCGTCTCGTGGATAAAACCAAGGCGCTCGAGCGGCAACGGAGCGGCGAAACCGGTCCCTCGAGCGATGAGCATTACATGCGCCTCATGGAGGCGCTGGACCGGTTTCCGTACCTGATCGAGCAGATCGAGCCGGCCAAGGCCTCCCTGCGCGGGGAAGAATTCTATGACCTGGACCGCTACCGGGAATGCCTGTTCCTGATCGATAAATGGCTCGAAGTGGTCTCGACGCTGTACTTCCCCACCCGGATGACCGTGGTGGACAATCAGTTCAGCTCCTACTCCATTTACGCTTCCAAGGACCTGCTGCGAGCCATCCAGGATGAGGAGCAGAACCCGTACCTGACACTGTTCAAGGAACGCTTCCTGTCCTTGATCCTGGCCGACCGGCCGGAGATGATCGGGGTCTCCATTACGGCCACGTCTCAGATCATTCCGGGATTGACGCTCTGTCGCCTGATCAAAGAAACCGCGCCCGACATCCATCTCACGATCGGCGGCAGCATCTTCACCCGTCTGGTGGATAACGTACGCCGCTGCCCCCGCCTGTTCGAATTGACGGACGACTTCGTCGTCTTTGAAGGCGAGACGGCGCTGCTGGAGCTCATCCGTCAGTTGGAGGGGAAGCGCGACTTCAGTAAGGTCCCTAACTTGATCTACCGTCAGAACGGAAAGATTGCGGTCAACCAGCCGTTTTATTCTGAGAATATCAACGAGCTTCCGGCTCCGAACTACGACGGGTTTCCGCTCCGGCACTACCTGGCCCCGGAAACCGTGTTGCCCGTCCAATTCTCCCGCGGCTGCTACTACAAGGACTGCGCGTTCTGCGCCCTCACGCTCGATCATCAAAACTTCAGGCAAAAGGACCCGGGCAAGACGGCGGGCGAGCTTCAGATGCTGGCGAATAAGTATCAGACCCCGTATTTCTTCTTTACGGATGAATGCCTGGCCCTCTCTCCGACCAAGAGGCTCTGCCAGCAGATTCTCGACCGGCACCTGCAGGTCCAATGGACGGCCGAGATGCGGTTCGAGAAAAACCTGTCGCGCGACCTCCTGGCACAGATGCGGGATGCCGGCTGCCTCAAGATCGTGTTTGGGCTTGAGTCGTTCAACCAGCGCGTCATGGACTTCATGAAGAAGGGAATCACGCAGGCCAGCGTGCGACGGGTCATTGACGATTGCCTCGATCTGGGGGTGGCTATCCACTGTTACATCATCGCGGGATTCCCAACCGAAACGGAGGAGGAAGCGCTCGAAACGATGCGTTTCATCGTCGATCACTCGCGGCTGAATTCGTCCTACGGCTTCTCCTGTCAGCCCTGTCTGTTCGATCTCGAGAAGGAAGCGCCGATCATGAGCGATCCGGGCAGCTACGGGATTCAACGGATCATGAGGCCGGCCTCCGAGGATCTGAGCCTGGGATTTTTCTATGAAGTCCGGGAGGGGATGACGCCGGAGCAGGCTGAGAAAGTCTATCAGCACATCTATAGCAAGATCAGCGAAGTCGTCTGCGAGTTGCCGTTTAATTACTCGATGGCGGACGGGCTCTTGTATATCGCTCGTGAGAAAGCGCGGGCCCACACGGTCCCGCAACCCGCCGGGTCTTGACTGAGCCCCGATCCCGGCGAGGCAGGGTTCAGCCCAGAACGCACAGGGCTCGCGTCGCGTTGACTGCGCAGAATCGGGGTGGATATAATCCCGTATCCGAGCGGGCAGTTTGTACGAAATGAGGCAACCCAGGCCCATGCGAGGCGGAGAAGTCGTCGACAAAGTTGGAGGACGAGCTGAAGAGCAGGGGCTGCTCTTCGAATACACCGTCAAGGTGTTGTTAGTTGCGGGGTTCCTCGAACTCATCCTCTATCGCCTCATCTCACGCCTCGGCATGCACCTGAGCAAGGTAGCCGAGAAGCATGAGTGGGTGCGGATTACCTTCAAAGGCCTCTCCTCGATCGGACTGACCCTGTTGAACTTCGTCTCGCTGCTCGTGTTTCTGGCGCTCGTGCTCGTCTTGTTCAACAAAGTGCGCGCCCGAGGCGGTGCCCGTTTCGACGCGGTGCTCGTGCCATCCGTGGCCCTGCTCCTGGTCCTGACCGTTGCCTTCCTGTTCTTCCCGCCCGTCATGCTGGGAGCGGTCGTGTACAACCTGGTGTTCGTGGTCGTGATGCTGATCGCCGTCGCCGAGTACATGGTCACCCCACACACGGCGGCGCAACGCGCCATGGTCGTGTGCTTCACGCTCGGCGTGACCGGCTGGCTCTACTACCAGATCGTGTCGACCACGTACGGCCTGCTGGGGCTGGCGGTGGCGCCTCCGCTCGTGCACGAAGTGAACCGGGCCGGAGAAGCGCTCATGGTGCTGGCCAGCATCCTGGTGTTCTGGGCGTATGGCGGGACGCCGCTCTGGACGCACAACAAGCGGCAGCGCCGGCGCGCCGCATGGTTCGCGGTGGCCGGTCTGGGCGCCTTCGTGGCGTTGCTGTGCATGGACTATGTGCTCGGCCGCTATGACCGGGCCCTGGCGGACAGCGTACGGAAAGCCGGCGAGGGCATCGGGTGGATCTTCCAAATGGGCATGGGCTACACGTTCTACCTGCCCTTTGCGTTCTACGTGACTGGTCTCGTGTGCTGGGCGTACACCGTGATCAAGCTGGTCACGGTCGGCCGGCTGGCCGGCTTCGGACTGGGACTGATGTTCATGGCCGGGTATGCGCTGCAGCTCTCCCATCTCTCCCTCATGGTCGTATTGGGCTTGCTGCTGCTGAACCTCGACAAACGGCGGGTCGGGGCGCCGGTCGCGGACTCAGTCGGAGCGGTCCCGCTCGGTGCAGAGCGCCACGCCGGTCTTGGGAGAGAAGGCCTCACGGCTGAGGTAGGTGCCTGCGATGGCTGAACAGGATATGACCAAAGCGGCCGAGTCAGGGGAGGCGGCGGTCGAGCAGACTGACCAACCCTTGCCGCCGGAACAGGAAATCGCCGAGCTTGAAAAGCTCCTGGCCACGGAACCGGATGACTTCCAGGCGCGCTGCCGCCTGGGTGAGTTGTACTTCAGCAGGGGCCGCCTCGATGATGCGTTGACCGAGGTCAAGAAAGCCATCGAGATGGCCGAGGGCATCCGAGCTGAGATGAATCGCTCGCTGGCCATGTATTACTCAAATCTCGGGACGATCTATGCCACCAAGGACATGGTCGACGAGGCCGAGGCCCAATTCAAGAAGGCCATCGAGATCAACCCGCACGACGTCCTCTCGCTGTTCAACCTGGGGCGGGTCTACTCGAACAAACGGCAGTTCATGGAGTCCAAGAACTACTTCGAGCGGCTCGTGGAAATTACCCCGGAAGACCCGGTCGCCTGGTACAACCTCGCCGGGGTGTACGTGGAGCTGGATAACCCGCAGGTGTCCGATTACAACACGATTGATATGGCGTTGCAGTGTTATCTCCATACGCTCAAGTTGGACCCCAAGCACCTGGAGGCCAGCTTTAAGTTGATGGACCTCGCGCTGAATCACAGGAAGCAGGACCTGGCGATCAAAGTGATGGAAGACGCGGTCGAGCATAATCCGGATGAGCCGCTGGCCTATTACAACCTGATTAATATCTACGACAAGTGCAAACTGTTCGATCAGGCCGAACAGACCAGGCAGAAGTTGAAGGACCGCTTCGCGAAACGTGCGAAGGAGACCGGAAAGCCGTAAATCTGAACATACCAAGGAGCATGGACCACTATGTTTGGGAGCATCGGATTCACAGAGCTGATTCTGATCTTGGTGATTGTCCTGATCATCTTCGGCGCGGGCAAGCTTCCCCAACTCGGGGAAGGGCTCGGCAAGGCCATCAAGGGGTTCAAGAAATCGGTTCATGAAGCCGATGCGATCGAGGCCGAGGCGCAGGCGCTGAACCAGGCTCAGGGCGGAGGCAGCCCACAGGCTCAGCCGGGGCAGGCGGCCGGCCAGGTCCCAGGCCCTCCCCCGGTGGCTGAAGTGGCGGCGGCTGAGCAGCCGGCTGCATCGGTCCCGCCGGCTTCGAATGCCTGAGACGTCGCTCGTGCAGTGCTGAAGCGGGCGGCGGGGGATGATGAGGAGCCCCCCACCGGTCGCACCCGGGGAGAACAGCGGATGGGAACGGACGTTCAACTTGAGACGGGCTACATTGAGACCTTCGCCGGGAACGGGAAGGCCCGGAGCACGGGCGACGGCAAGCTGGCCGTGAAGGCAGGGATCCCCCTTCCGCACCACGTCGCCTTGGACAAGCAGGAGCGGTATCTGTACATCGCGGAATCGGGCTCGGATCGCGTGCGACGCGTGGATCTGCACGAGAGCACACTCCATAACTTTGCCGGGATCGGAGAGACCTGCTATAGCGGGGATTCGGGTCCCTGCGGCGAGGCGGGCTTATATCTCCCGCTGGGGTTGGCCTTTGACTCCCGGAATGATCTCTATATCTGTGACTCCGGAAGCAACCGGATTCGAAAGGTTGATCACGAGACCGGCATCATCACCACGGTCGTCGGCACGGGTCAGTTTGGGTTCAATGGCGACGGGCCGGCCCTGGAGGTGAACCTGACCTGGCCTGCCGCCATCGTCTTCGATGCCGCCGGCAAGATGTTCATCGCCGATACGCAGGCCCACCGAATCCGTCAGTATGATCCCGAGACGGGGCTGGTCACGACCATCGCGGGAACGTGGTCCTCCGAGGATGATGCGCGCGAGCAACCTCTGGTCGCAAGAAATCTGGTCGTCCTGTCGGGGGACTCCATCGGCATCGACTTCAGCGACGACCATGGATGGTTGAGGCCTGAATGCTCTGACGGTCTGGACCTGTCCCTCTACCTGGACGACGGGCGTCCGGCGTTAGAGGCCAGACTCTACGACCTGGTCGGGATCGCCGCGGATAGCCGCGGAGACCTGGTGGTCGTGGACAAGGGCAGCAACCGTGTCCGCAAGATTGATCGCCAGAGTGGGATCATCTCCACCGTGGCGGGGGTCTGTCGCTACGGATACGATGGAGACGACAAACCGGCGGTCAAATCCATGCTGCATGCGCCTGAGGCCGTGGTTTTCGATCCCTGGGACAATCTGTATGTTTCGGACACGATGAATCATCGCGTCCGGAAGCTCGATGCCAAGACCGGGATCATCACGACCGTGTCCGGCAACGGCGACAGCGGGTACGAGGACAAGAACATGGGCGGCTGCGGGATGGCCAGGTTCGTCCATAAGGAAGCCGCCGGGATGATCAAGCATGGCGACGGCCTTCTGGCCGTTGAGGCGGTGGTGAATTCTCCAGTCGGGCTTACCCTGGATTCCCAGGGCAGGCTGTACATCTGCGAGCGGGGCGAGAACAAGATCAGACGGGTCAAGTTGTGGTGAGGCCCACGACTAGCTAGGCCCCGCACGGACTGCCGCTGCTCCCGGCGGACGGTCTCAGAGATGCTCGGCCACGTGACCAGGGGGGGCTGGTATGGCGAGACGGAAGACGGTGGGTGTCCGGTCTCAATCGGTTCTCCCGTTCCTTCTGAGCCTGCTGGCCGGGGCGTCGGTCCTCGGGTGGTGGGGCATTCCGGTCGTCAGCTCCGAGGGCATGTTCATCCGCTCTCAGCTCATCACGGGTGAGATCCCGTCCGCGCCGGAAGACCCCGCCTGGGCCACCATCCCGCCCATGACGCTCCCGCTGAGCGGGCAAGTCATCACGCGTCCCGTCTGGCCGGAGCCGAGCGCCCGGGCGTTGACGGTGCGGTCCGTCCACAACGGCACCGACATTGCGTTTTTGCTGGAGTGGCAGGATAACACCCGGAACGATCGGCTGACGCCGGGGACGTTCCGGGACGGCCTGGCGATCGGGTTACCGCTGGGGGATGCGCCGGCGTTCTTCTGCATGGGGCAACTCGACCACTACATCAACATCTGGCACTGGAAGGCGGATTGGCAGAGCGACATCGACCGGAGAGCGGCCAGATCGAATGAGAAGAAACCGGAGGGTGGGGAAGTCCGTCGGTTTGAAGTGATCCCGCGACGCGCATCATCCGTCGAGGATCTGGTCGGGGGCGGGTTCAGCACGCTCACCACCAAGCAGGCGCAGGGGCGTATCCAGGGCAAGGCAACCTGGAAAGACGGCGTGTGGCACGTGGTCATGCGACGGCCTCTGGCGAGCACGGACCCTGAGAATGAGGCGAGGCTGGAGCCCGGTCGCCTGCAGGCGATCGCCTTCGCAGTGTGGAACGGTGAGAACAAGGAACGCAACGGGCAAAAGGCGGTGGCTCCCTGGTTTCAGTTGTCCATTGATCCCGCGGTCAAGTTGTGACGGGATCCGGAGTTCGGCTGATTCCCAGTCCGCAGGCACGATCGGGGATCTGTGCGAGAAGGAGGCCTGGGACAAGCAACCCAATATGCGCGAGGGATTAAAAGCCCACCCCGCGGGTAGGGCTTTTTTCATGTGCGTGGTCCTCTGGAGCTGGAGTGTGGCCCCGCCACCGGTGCTCCTGGGGGCCCAAGGCAACTCGGTGATGACCGAGGCGGAAGCGGTTCGCCTCGGAGAAGAGTTCGGGGTCGTCGTGGATTCCATGACTGAAGATATCCAGAAAGAACTCAAATTTACCAGGCCCGAAGGGGTGGTCGTGTTCGAGGTCATCGGCGGCACGCGTGCCGAGCTGGCCGGGATCAAGGTGCGGGCGGTGATCAAGGAGATCGACAAGGTCGAGGTGAAGACCCTGATCGACTTCGGCACGGCGCTCAAGCGGGCGTTGAAGCAATGTGATTTCACCGTGGGCACCTATGAACCGGCCGATCCCGGCGATCCGGTCGGCTGGGGGGTGAATTTTCATTTCGTGGGCTGCCGACGGGATTGACCGACGCTCGGCGACCGATTGCGTCTGGTCGTAGACGGCGCAGGGGGCCGCAACGAAGCCAATGAGAGGCAAGACAAGGTGAGAGCCAAGTTGCTGGCAGGCGTCGGGGTCGTAGCGCTGCTGCTCGCGGCCGCTGTCTTCTATCATGACCGGGCGGCTGCACAGAAGGGGGACGGACAAGCGCCCGCCGGCTGGGTGGGCGAGATCGAACGAATCTTCATTCGCTCCGAAGACTGCAAGCAGTGTCATGACCGGCACTATGAAGAATGGAAGGGGATGCGGGAGCAGACGCCGGATCTGAAGACATTCGGGAGGGTCGATGCGGCATTGCTGCACGGCACCTCCCTGGAGTCGCCCGTGTTCAAGACGGTCCTCGGCCTCTGGCTCCAGACCAATCCCACGACGGAGCAGCGTACGCACTGCCTGTCCTGCCACGTCCCGTCTGTGACCGTCTTCCCACAGTATGCGGACAGGATCACGGCACAGGTCCTCGCCGGCAAGGTCGAAGTGGAAGGCATCGGGTGCGCCTCGTGTCATCTGATCAGCGGGGTCGCCGCGTCGGGTACGCCGCCGCCCACCTTCAAAGTCCAGGCCGGCAAGGTGCTGCACGGTCCCTACGCGAACCCGGAGGACAACCTGGTCCATCCCTCCAGCCAATCGGACCTTTTCCGGGGCGCGAACTACTGTGCGTCCTGTCATTTCGACAAAGTGAAGGATGTCACGCGGCGCGATCTGGTGGGAGAGATTCTCCAGGGCACAATTTGCCAGGATTGTCATATGGAGCCCTCCACCGGCAGTTCAACGTCCAAGCGGGGATCACTGACGCGATCCATCGGGCGGCACTGGTTCAGGGGCATCGTCATTCCCGGCATCATGCTCAAGAACCGGAACCTCCAGGCTGAGTGGATGCCTCGGGTGGACCTCGAAGTCAGTCAATCGAGCGGTACCGTTGAAGGCACGGCGCTGGTCCGAAACGGCAGCCTGCCGCACAGTTTTCCTGACGGGGACCCGGTTCTCAAACAGTTCTTCCTCACCATCTCAGTCAGGGACGCAAAGGGGCAGGTCCTGGCCACTGAGCAGAAACAGTTCGGCCTGCCCTTTGATCAAGTCCTGCGAGGGCCCATCCCGGACCCGCTGGTCAAGGGCGGGACCACCCGGCGTGCGCCCTTCAAGTTAGCGCTGCCCTCCGGAAGCTCGCCTGCGACCCTGGAGGCGCTGCTCACCTATGCCCTGATCCCGGACCCGGATCCTGGCCTCAAACAACGCTATCTCGCGACCCTGGCGAACGACAAGGAACGAGAGACCGCCAAGAAATTGATCCAGGAGTACGCGCAGCCGCGCGTCCTGACGTTCAGAACCAAGGCGCTCTGAGATCCTCTGAGCCCGGGGCCTACCGTCAGCTCATCGTGTGGTCGAACAAGTAGGAGGGACATCCGGGCCGTGAAACGACCGGGCAAGCGAGGGATCCTGATTGCCGTCCTCCTGACCGCGCTGGCCTTCGTGGTCGCAAGCGGGGCGCGTCAGATGAGCGTGGCCCAGAATTCGGGTGCCCCAAAAGGGACGATCGAAAAGGTCTTTTCCCACTCGAATAAGTGCAAACGCTGCCATGAGCGTGTCTTCGAAGAGTGGGAAGCGTCTCCTCTTTCCCGGTCGATTCACTCCCCGGCTTTTCGAGCTTCGCTGGAGGCGTACCTGACATTTTCCGGGAACAAGGACAAGGCGCTCTGCTTCCGGTGCCACGCCCCCCATGTGAATGAATATGAAACGCAGGCCCAGCTCTTCGTGGAAGAGGCACAGTCCGGGGACCCCACGATTGATGGAGTGGCCTGTTCGCAATGTCATCTGATCAAGCAGGTCGACCGCACCAAGCACCTGCCGAAGTTGAAGTACGCGCCCGGGAAGACGCTGTTCGGCCCCTACAAAGACTTTGTGTCCAACAAGGCGCATGAGTCCATGGATCTGGAGCTGTTCAGGACATCGGCTCTCTGTCTGAATTGCCATTTCGCCGTGCCGGCGGCGGCCAATCTCGGCAAAGCCAATGACTTGCTGGGCGATTGGGAGAAGAGCCAGGCGATTAAATCCGGCAAGGAATGCCAGACGTGCCATATGCCGGAACAGGTCGGCGAATCCGCGAACGGCGAGAACAAGCGCAAGGTCGCCAATCATTCGTTCCCCGGGCGGATTGGGAAGCTCAGACAGGAAGCCGCCAAGCTTGAAGTGACGACCCAGGTGAAGGGAGCGCAGACGACCGTCACGGTGACGATTCAGAGTCTTGTCCCGCACAATCTGCCCACCACGCACCCAGGCTGGGCTCGCGTCGTGCTCGATCTAACGATCCGCGGGAAGAATCTCAACAAGGTCTACGGAGAGCAGCGGGTCTACGGGCGGGTCTACGCCGATGGCAAGGGGCAGAAAACCGTCTTCGATTTCCAGGCTGCCAAGGTCCTGGAGGATACCGTACTGAAGCCCGAGGAGACCCGGGTAGAAACCTTCACCTTTCCGACACCGCAGGATACGCGGTCCTTCGACGTGGAGGCGGCCTTGAGTTACGCGGCGGTCACGGGACCTCAGACCTTCTTGCAGAGAGTGGAAGCCGAATCCTCCAAAGGCGCCCAGGATCCGGTCTTTCAGCCGATTCCGATCGTCAAGAAGGCGGTCAATGTCCCGCTGTCCTGATCAAGGCTGGGTCGTTCCGGTTCGGCTGACAGGGGCAGGCGGTTATTCACTGGTGATAGTGGAACCCGGGGATTTCATCCTGAAAATCTGGATGGCGGCATAGATATTCTTGGCCGGCTGGTTCAAGATGAGTTCCGAATTGGTGATGTGCGTGTCGATCAGTTCGAACGGTCCCCCGCTGTAATAGATCTGGCACTGATCCAGCGTACAGTTCTTGTACACGTGGTTGTCCAGCGCGAGCTGTGCGCGTTGAAAGGTCCTGCCTTCCACCAGGATATATTCAGGTCCCACGCCCATCGCGTTGTCCCTCCGGTTCAGACTCCAGGCACCTCACTATAACAGATGGTCGGGGATGTCGCAAACGAGGGTGCGATTCCCGTCGGACGACCCAGCGAGGAGCTCGCTGGCTTCAGGCTCGACCTGACCCCGCCCCGGCTTTCGCCTTGATCATTGAGGATCGTCTGTATAGAATAGCCCGGCTTTTCTGCCGCCACAGGCGACCTCCCGGCTGCCTGCGGTTCCGGCGAGGGTGAAGCTGAAAAGCAAGTCGACTCGGTCATGGCGCCGGGAGCACGTACTGTCCCGCGTGCAAAAGGGAGGAGCCGTCTGTGGACATTTCGACTACCGTCTACGCATTTGCCATGGCTTGCGGAGCCGCTGGAATCGCGTACGGAATCTATCTCACGTTCTGGGTGATGAGGCGCGATGCGGGCAACAAGGATATGCAACGGATCGCGCAGGCGATCCAGGAAGGGGCCGCGGCCTATTTGAACCGCCAGTACCGCACCATTGGGGCGGTGGCGGCCGTCCTCTTCCTCATCCTCTGGTCGGCCGGGGTCTGGTCGGACAAGTTCGGCCTCCTGACCGCCGTTGGCTTCCTGGTCGGTGCCGTGGCCTCGGCGACGGCGGGGTACGTCGGGATGAACATCGCGGTCCGGGCCAACGTGCGCACCGCCCAGGCGGCCCATCGTGGTCTGAATGAGGCCCTGACGGTGGCCTTCCGGGGTGGAGCCGTAACGGGTCTGTTGCTGATCGGGTTGGGTTTGCTGGCGGTGACCGCGTTCTACGCCGTCGCGTCTGCCGTGTCGGGTCAGGAGAAGGCCGTTCATGCGCTGCTGAGTCTGGGGTTCGGGGGAAGCCTGATCTCCGTGTTTGCCCGAGTCGGCGGCGGGATCTATACCAAAGCGGCCGACATAGGGGCCGATCTCGTCGGCAAGGTCGAAGCGGGGATCCCGGAAGACGATCCGCGGAACCCCGCGGTGATCGCCGATAATGTGGGTGACAACGTCGGCGATTGCGCCGGGATGGCGGCCGATTTGTTCGAGACCTATGCGGTGACGACCGTTGCAGCCATGGTGCTGGCCTTCTCAATCTTCAAGGGACAAGTCGAGCCGATTCTGTACCCGTTAGCGCTGGGGGGGATGACGATTCTGGCGACCATCGTGGGAATTCTCTTCGTCAGAGCCGGCGCCGGAGGCGGAATTATGTCGGCTCTGTACAAGGGTCTCTTCGTCGCCGGAGGCCTGGCGGCGGTGGCGTTCTACCCCATCACGGTGCGGATGATGGAGGGCGTCGGGGGAGTGAGTGGCGCCAGCTACTACGTCGCCGCCCTGGTCGGTCTGGTGGTGACCTTGGCGCTGGTCTTTATCACGGACTACTTTACTTCCAAGCAATTCTCCCCGGTGCGCCAGATCGCCAAAGCCAGCGAGACCGGTCATGCCACGAATATCATCGCTGGACTGGCGGTGGGCATGCAGGCGACGGCCTGGCCGGTGGTGGTCATCGCAGCGGCCATCCTGACGAGCTTCTGGGTCTGCGGAGGCGTGGGCGGAGGGGGGCTCTACGGGGTCGCAGTCGCGGCGGTGTCCATGCTCTCGATGGCCGGCATTGTGGTGGCGATCGACGCGTTTGGCCCGATCACGGACAATGCGGGCGGTATTGCGGAGATGGCTCACCTGGGCAAGGAGGTGCGCAAAATTACTGATCCGCTCGATGCCGTCGGCAATACCACCAAGGCGGTGACCAAAGGGTATGCCATCGGGTCGGCGGGACTGGCCGCCATCGTGCTGTTCGCCGAATATGCCCGCGCGGCCGGTGGGGAGCGGCACGCCACCGGATTCGATCTCTCCGACCCGTTCGTGCTGGTCGGGCTGTTTCTGGGCGGGATGCTTCCCTTCTGGTTCGGGTCCCTGTGCATGAAGGCGGTAGGAGAGGCCGGCGGGCTGATTGTGGAAGAAGTGCGGCGTCAGTTCAAGACCATCAAGGGCATCATGGCCGGCACCGCCAAGCCCGAATACGGCACGTGCGTGGACATCGTCACCAAGGCGGCGATCAGGAAGATGATGATCCCAAGTCTGATCCCGGTGGTTTCACCGATTCTCGTGGGGAGCATTCTCGGTCCCCGGGCCCTGGGCGGGATGCTGGTCGGGAGCATCGTGACCGGGTTGTTCGTCGCCATTTCCATGACCAGCGGCGGGGGTGCATGGGATAACGCGAAGAAGTACATCGAAGAGCAGGGCAAGAAGGGGAGCGAGACGCACAAAGCTGCGGTCACGGGCGACACGGTCGGCGATCCTTGCAAGGACACGGCCGGACCCGCGATCAACCCGATGATCAAGGTGATCAATATCGTGGCTCTGCTGATTGTCTCACTCATCGTCCGGTAGCGGAATCCCGCAGTGGGCACGTGGAACCGAGCGAGGCACGGGTGCCAGATCGAAAGGTAGCTTGACGGGACGGGCAACGTGGGGTATTCTCAGCAATAGGAGCGAGGTCCTGCAGACATTGGAGTGAGTGGCCGGTCCTGTGAGGGGTGGAGGTGCTCCGATGGAAAAACAAGAGCGGAAACCGGAATCAAGACGGGACGCGCAGCCGAGAGAAGAGGTCAAACCCAACCCCAAGGTTGTGGAGACCGGGAAGAAACTCAAAGAGGACATCGACAAGCTCGTGGATGAAATCGACGACGTGCTCGAAAAAAACGCCGAAGAGTTCGTGAAGAACTATGTCCAGAAGGGTGGGGAATAAGATTCCTGGAGAGACCGAGCGTGTGGTATCTGATGCCCAAGGCCGGCCCAACAGGGTCGTGAAGGCTCGGCGGCCCCCCTCTCTGCGGATGTCCCTCCCTGCCCATTCGCCCACTTTCCTCACTTCCTCCGCCCTGTCGCAGACAATCTAAATCCTCGTTGGCATGAATCGCCCTTTTCCGGGGTTACTTCGATTTCTCCCGGTCCCCGGAGCCCTGGTTTGACAAAGGTTTCCGGAAAGACTAATATTTTTCCTTGGAATCTCAGGGGGTTGTGTGGCCCACCGAGATCCCACTTTCTGAGGGTGCGGATGACAGGGAAAACATGGGTGGTCCATGCGCCAAACCGGGATCGGCAGGCGGCCCTCGTCCAAGCGCTCTCGATCTCACCGATTACGGCATCGGTGCTGCTCGCCCGCGGTGTGGTCACAGAGCAGGAGGCAAGGGCGTGGCTGGCGCCAGGGTCCTTCCACGACCCATTTCTGCTCCCCGACATGGAGAAAGCTGTCAGCCGTCTGCACCACGCAGTGACGACCGGAGAACGGGTGTGCTTCTACGGGGATTACGATGTCGACGGCATGGCTGCCACCAGCCTCTATCTGAGGTTTTTTCAAGGACTTGGAGCGAATGCGACATGGTATATTCCCCACAGGATTGGGGAGGGCTATGGGCTCAACGACAAGGCGCTGAACAAGCTGGGTCAGAATGGTGTAAGACTTCTGGTCACATCGGATTGCGGCACCACAGCCCATACGCAAGTCGACGTCGCGACCCGATCGGGCATGGAGGTCATTATCACCGATCATCACCAACCGGATGGTCGGTTGCCCGCGGCATTCGCGGTGCTGAATCCCCAGAGGACGGATTCAGCCTATCCCTTTCCTGGCCTCTGCTCAGGCGGGTTGGCGTATAAGGTGGCGCAGGCCTATGCGGCCAGGTTCGGAACGGGTGACAAGGCGCTGGAGCTGTTGCAGGACCTTGTGGCCCTCGCCACGGTTGCCGACGTGGTGCCCTTACAGGATGAAAATCGGTTGCTGGTCCGGAGAGGGTTGGAATTGATCACGCGCGGCTCCCGATGCGGTCTTCGAGCGCTGAAGCGGGTCGCGGGCGTGGATCGTGCTTGTACCGCGGGCGGCGTGGCCTTCCGGCTGGCCCCCCGTTTGAATGCAGCCGGCCGGCTGGCTCGAGCCGACCTGGGCGTTCGACTCCTGACGACGGAATCGGATCTCGAAGCCCGGGAGCTCGCCGAGCAGCTCGAGCGGTTGAACCGGGAACGGCAACGCATCGAGCTGGACACGACGGCTGAGGCGGTGGAGGCGGTCGGCAGCGCCGAGCCTCCAGCGGCGCTGGTCCTGTGGTCACGGCACTGGCATCTTGGGGTGATCGGTATTGTCGCCGCCAGACTGGTAGAGCGTTACCATCGGCCTGCTGTGGTGATCGCGGTGAATGAAGAGGGGATCGGAAAAGGCTCGGCGCGCAGTGTTCCGGGCCTGGACCTCCACCAGACCCTCGGTCAGTGCCAATCCCTCCTGGAGGGATTCGGGGGGCATCGGGCTGCGGCGGGACTCACCATCCGCGAGTCCAATTTGATGGCTTTTCGTGAGCGGTTTACCCGGGTCGTGGCCGACTGGGCCGGCGAACAGCCACAGGTCCCCACCCTTCACGTGGACGCGGAGGTGAGCCTGGTCGAGGTAGACCGACGGCTGGTGCGTGAACTGGAGATGCTCCATCCCCATGGAGCCGGCAATCCTGAGCCGACTCTGGCCGTCAAGAACCTGGCTATCCTGGACACGCGCGTCGTCGGCGACGGTCATCTCAAGCTGACCGTCCGACATCGCCACTCTCCGGCGTTCGAGAGCATTGGATTTCGTATGGGGTCCCTGGCCGGGCTGGGCGTGTCAGCCCAAGAACCGGTCGACCTGGCGTTCGTACCGGAACTCTCTTCCTGGAATGGATTGGACCGGGTCCAGTTACGGATCCGAGACGTCCGGACCAGCCAGATATCGTGATGTCCGTGATGCCCTACGAGACGATCACAGACCGTGATCAGTTGATCAAGCGGATGCAGAGCTATAATCCGGATGCGGATGTCGATCTGGTGTGTCGGGCCTACGCGTTCTCGGCCAAGGCACATGAAGGTCAGACCAGACGGTCGGGCGAACCCTACCTCCATCATCCGTTAGCGGTCGCCGGCGTCTTGACGTCGCTCAGGTCTGACGTGACGACGATTGTCGCCGGGCTCCTTCACGACACCCTGGAGGACACCCTTGCGACGCCGGATGAGCTGGAGCAGGAGTTTGGTCAGGACATCTTGCGGCTCGTGGACGGCGTCACCAAGATCGGGAGGATCCAGTTCCGCAACTATGAAGAGCGGCAGGCCGAGAACTTCCGCAAAATGCTGCTCTCGATGGCGGATGATATCAGGGTCGTTCTCATCAAGCTCGCCGACCGGCTCCACAATATGCGCACGCTGGAGCATCTCGCCGAACCCAAACGTCAGGAAATCGCCCAGGAGACGCTCGAGATTTACGCGCCGCTGGCCAATCGCCTCGGCATCGGATGGATGAAGAACGAGCTGGAGGATCTGTGTCTCAAGTACCTGAAGCCCGAGGTGTTTTCGACGCTGAAGTCGCGGGTCGCCAAGCGCGATGAAGAACGTCAGAAGTACATCGACGAGGTCATCCGGCTTGTCCGGGAGGCCTTGGAGGAGGCGAGTCTGGTGGGTGAGGTGCAGGGGCGCCCCAAGCATCTGTACGGCATCTACCAGAAAATGGAACGCCAGGCGATCTCGTTCGAAGAGGTTTACGACCTCACAGCCGTCCGCATCATCACGGATACAAAGATGAACTGCTATGCCGTCCTGGGTTTGATCCATTCGCTGTGGAGGCCGGTCCCCGGACGGTTCAAGGATTACATTGCCATTCCCAAATCCAACCTGTACCAGTCCCTCCACACGACCGTTGTCGGGCCGAGAGGCGAGCACGTCGAATTCCAGATTCGTACCGAGGAGATGCATCGAGTCGCAGAACAGGGGATTGCCGCCCATTGGAAATACAAGGAGCGCGGCCAGATTGACGATCGAGAAGGCAAGGTGTTCAGTTGGCTCCGACAGTTCGTGGAATGGCATCAGGATCTGCCCGACAATCGTCAGTTTATGGATACCGTCAAGCTCGGGCTCTTCCACGACGTGGTGTATGTGTTCACGCCCAAGGGCATGGTGAAAGAGATGCCGCTGGGCTCAACCCCCGTCGACTTTGCGTACGCCATTCACACGGAGATCGGCGACCATTGCGTGGGCGCGAAAGTCAACGGCAAGATCGTCCCGCTGAAACATCAGCTTGCCAGCGGGGATACTGTGGAGATCTTGACCGCCCCGACGCAGGTCCCGCACAAGGACTGGCTCAAGTTCGTCCGGACCCCTCGGGCCAAGACCAAGATCAGGCATTGGATCAATGTGGAGGAGCAAAAGCGGAGCGTCGAGATCGGCCGGCGCCTGCTGGAGCGGGAATTGCGCCGGCACGATCTGCCTCCAGCCCAGATGCTCAAGTCGGACCGACTCCTGGAGGTCGCCCGGCAATCCGGTTTCGAAACGACCGATGAAATGGCCGCGGCGATCGGGTACGGGCGCTTGTCGACCTCGCAGGTGATGAACCGACTGGTCCCCGCTCCGCCCGAGGGCGGACCGAAGGCAACCGAAGCGCTTCCCACGGCGCGTCCAACCCCCGGAAAGGCGGACGAAAAGGGCGTCAAGGTCAAAGGCGGACGGGACTTGCTCATGCAGCTCTCTCGCTGCTGCAACCCGGTCCCCGGAGATCGCATTCTGGGCTATATCACGCGGGGCCGCGGTCTGACGATCCATTCCGTCGGTTGCCCGAATCTTGAGGCGCTCGAGTATGATCAGGAACGATTGGTGGAGGTTGAGTGGGACACCTCGTCGCCCAGCACGCACGCGGTCAAGGTGTCTGTCCTCGCCGTGGACAAGACCGGCGTGCTGGCCAATGTCTCCTCATCCATTTCCGAATGCGACGCCAACATCAGCCGCGCCGAGATCACCACACGGGAGGACCGGAAGGCGGTGCTGGACTTCGTCATCGATGTGAACGACACGGCCCATCTGAGCCGGGTGCTCAAAGCGATTGAACGCGTGGACGGGGTCATCACGGCGCGGCGAGTTCGTACCTGGCAGGAACGGTAGGGCGGGTTTGGGCGCGACACGACTGAACGGGAGGCGTCGAGGGGTCGTTCGGTTAATGGCGTGTGGGTGACTGTGGGCGGGCGCTCGAGGGAAGCTGGAACTGAAGCTTGACGCCGCGCTGCAGACTTAAGGAGTCGGCCACGCCGGCCGCCACCTCGAGGACGTACATGGCCGCCTGACCGGGTTGATACTGAGGGCAGCTCTCGTCGGTCCGGCTGCATCCCGGCACGTTGCGTTCCACATGGACGACGGTCTTCGTGCCATCCATCCAGATGATGTCGAGCGGAATTCGAGTATTCTTCATCCAGAAGGTCCAGTGCTGTGGCTCCGGGAAGGTGAACAGCATTCCGCGGTCCTTCGCCAGCGACTCCCGAAACATGAGCCCTTTCGCCCGTTTCTCCGTGGTGTCGGCCAACTCGGTAAGAATGGTCACCCCGTGCGGGGTGGTGACGGGAACCAGCAGCTGATCCGATTTCGTGGCGGGCGCGCCGGCAGCGGTGCTCAGCGCGACCAGGAGGGTTGCGATCACGCTGACACCGGCCCAGGCAAGGGCTGGCGCAGGTCTGGAGGACGATGGTGAGTGCCCGCTGGCCGCCACTGGCTCATCCTAGTCGGGCCCTCGGGGCCTGTCAAGAAGTCCGCTCAGGCTTGAGACTGGTCGAGGCATCGTGATGGATCGCATCTGGACCGAGCAGTATGATCGTGGGGTCCCTTCTACACTGTCCTACCCGGACATGAGCGTGCCCGATTTGCTGACCGACGCAGCCGCGCGGTGGCCCGAGCGTCCGGCCCTTCGCTTCTATGGCCGCACCATCCGCTACCGCCAGCTGGATGGCCTGGTCAACCGATTCGCCCAGGCTCTGATCCGAGCCGATGTTCAACCGGGTGAGGTAGTCGGGCTGATGCTGCCGAACCTTCCCCAGACCGTCATGGGCTACTATGGGAGTCTGCGCGCCGGTGCGGTGGTCACGCCCATCAACCCGCTCTACGTCGAGCACGAAATCGAATACCAGATCATCGACTCCGGATGCGAAACCATTCTCGCGCTGAACCAGTTCTACCCTCGGATCAAACCCCTCCTGGGGCGCACGTGTCTCAAGCGAGTGATTCTGACCTCCGTGAAGGACTATCTGCCCTGGCTGAAACGTCTCCTGTACCCGATTAAAGCGGGAAAGGAACGGCGATCGGAGGGGCACCCGATCCCAGGTTCGGCCGTGTTCTCTCTGGGATCGTTCATGGACGAGCCGGCCCAGCGCCCGGCTGTGATGGTCCGTGCGCACGATGTTGCGCTCCTTCAGTATACTGGCGGTACAACCGGGACCCCCAAAGGCGTAGTGCTGACCCATCACAACCTCGTCTGCAACACCTGGCAATGTCGGAATTGGATGACCGACCTGCGCCAGGGACAGGAGGTGTTTCTTGGGGTGCTTCCCTTCTTTCATGTGTACGGGATGAGTGCGTGCCAGAATCTTGCCGTCGGCGTCGCCGGGACGCTCGTCCTCCTGCCACGCTTTCAAGTCACCGAGGTGCTGGGGACGATTGCACGTGAGCGCATTACCGTGTTCCCTGGCATCCCGGCCATGTATGCGGCCATCAGTGGCCAGCAACACGTCACGCGGTATGACCTCCGCTCGATCCGGCTGTGTATCAGTGGTGCGGGACCGTTGCCGCAATCCGTTCAAGATCGTTTCGAATCCCTGACCGGAGCCCGGCTCGTGGAGGGTTACGGGCTGACGGAAGCCGGCCCCGTCACCCATGTCAATCCCTTGAAGACACCGCCGGGCCAGCGACGCCGTGGGAGCATCGGTCTGCCGCTGCCGGACACCGAGGCCAAGATCGTGGACGCAGAGACCGGCCGGCGTGAGGTGCGGGTGGGCGAAGTGGGAGAGCTGGTCGTCCGTGGACCACAGGTCATGCGCGGCTACTGGAGACGAGACACGGAGACACAGCAGGTGTTGAAGGCTGGCTGGCTCCTCACGGGCGACCTCGCCAGGATGGACCCGACGGGATTCTTCACGATCGAAGGCCGTAAGAAGGAGATGATCAAGGCGGGTGGGGAGAACGTCTACCCACGCGAAGTCGAGGAAGTGCTCCTCCGGCACCCGCAGGTCGAGGATGCCGTGGTAGTCGGAATCCCACAGGACCTGCGCGGAGAGCTCCTCAAGGCGTACGTGGTGCTCAAGCCAGGAGAAGCCGCCACGGCCGCGGACATCCTGGCGCACTGTCGGAAGGATTTGGCCAAATTCAAGGTGCCCAAGCAGATCGAGTTCCGGCCTTCGCTGCCGAAGACTCTAGTGGGGAAGGTACTCCGGCGCCTGCTGGTCGATGAAGAAGTCCAAAAGCGGCGAGCCAGCAAGCCGGAGGCGAAGGAAGACACAGACCCGTAGCGCCGGTGGAGGCACCAGAGAGCACAGCCGATGGGGGGTGAGTTCGGATCAGGGGCCGCGCAGGCCGGAGACATCCTGGGTCGGCTTGCAATCGGATTGCAGGCTGTGCCATCCTAGCTCCGCCGTCGGGTGTGCGCCGCAACGCGAGGCACGACATGAAAGAGAAGCGGAAGGTGTTGTACAAGAAGGGAGTCTTCGTCTGCCCGAAGTGCCGTCAGTCCTACGTTCAAGAGAAGTGGATCGAAGAATGGCGGATCCGGTGTCATAAGTGCGAGTATCGAGGCACGTTGACTGAGGTGTCTGTGGAAGAATACATGGACGAGGAGACTGTCCGGCACTAGGCCTGCCCTGCACGATGGTAGTCCGCCAAGTCTTGCCACGGATGGCGTTGACCACCTTCTCCGTTCCCCAACCCTCACAGGTCTTCACTCAGGAAGGAGCGTTATGCGACTGAACACCGCTGGTGTCTTCTTAATCGCGTGGTGCTGGCTTCTGCTCACCGTGGTCGCTTGGGGAGCCGAACCGTCCCCAGCAATCAAGGTCCTCGTCGCCTATCATTCCGTCACTGGCAATACCGAGAAAATGGCTCGAGGCGTGGTGGACGGCGCGCTGGAGGTGCCCGGCACGTCCGCTGTGATGAAGCGGGTCGGTCAGGTGACCAGAGACGATCTCTTCTCGGCCGACGCCGTGGTGGTCGGATCGCCGGTCTATTGGTCAAACATGGCCGGCGAAATAAAGTCGTTCTTCGATGATTGGCAACTCAAGTTCGGTGTGTTTCCGGAGTTCAAGATGCGCGACAAGGTCGGTGCAGCCTTCGCCACGGGCGGGCAGGTGTCGGGAGGCAAGGAACTGACCATGCTCTCGATCCTGGCCGCGATGCTGGGCAACCAGATGATCGTGGTCAGCGGCGGCGGTGCCTTTGGCGCCGCCGCGACTACGGAAGGGAACAGTCCCGGGATCGACGACGCGGAACTGGCAACAGCCAGGTTCTTGGGTCGACGGGTGGCCGAGGTGACGCGGGCCGTGAAGCGGGGCATCCAGAAGTAGCGTGCAGGCAGAGAAGTGAGGGGCGAGAGCCGCAATGCTGCTTTCCATGCCGCTATCCGCGGTGGGCATCCCTCGTCCAGGGGTGGGGAGAGCAGGCTTCGTGTCAGTGGTCCTGGGTACTGAGAACGGCAGCAGGAATGAGTCTCGATAGGTTCAGGCGGGCTTCAGGGCCTCACAGAGGCGGCCACGAGTTGCCATCGCGACCAGTTCGCAAATCCGTTCGGGGCATCGCCCGCAACACTGCTCGTCGTTCAGTCCCAGCGATTCGAGCAGGGTACGGGGATCGGGTGAGCCGGAGCAGCTACTGGCCCGCCGGATATCCGACTCGGTTAGCCCCTTACACAAGCACACGTACATGCGGTCCTCATTCGTTAGCGGCAGTCCCAACGGGAAGTCTGATCACGGCAGCACGATGCTAGATAACAATTATGAAAACCATTCTCAACTATTGCTATCTTACCCTCCTGCCGACCCACCTGTCAACATGAAATTTGATTCACTATTTCAATAGCTTAAGGAGGGTAAGGGGTAAAGTAGCTTGCTGAATTGGGGATCTCCTGTTGGTCGCCGAGGCAGCGTAGAAGGTTACGCTGCAGTGTGTTCGAGCTCGCGCACCATGTCCGTGATCATGTCAAACCCGGACTGCCAGAACGCCTCGGAGCGCATATCGATGCCCAGCCCGGCCAGGAGGGTCTCTGGGCTCCTGGAGCCCCCTGCCGACAGCAGATCAAGGTATTTCGGGACGAACGACGGTCCCTGCGCTCTGTAGTGCCGGTAGAGCGCCAGCACCAGCAGGTTTCCGAAGCTGTACGCGTAGCAATAGAAGGGGCTGCTGAAGATGTGGGGGATCGTGAGCCACTCCCACCGAAACTCATCAGGGACCCGGATGGCCTTCCCGAACTGCTGGCGAAGGTTCGCCAGGTACGCCGCGGCGAGATCTTTCACGGTTGCGCCACCGGCTATCATCCGGTGAGCGGTTTTTTCGAACAAGACAAAGAAAGCCTGGCGCATGACCGTGGCGTAGATGTCATCCAGTTGGGCGAGCAAGAGGCTCTGCTTCACGTCCCGGCTGGACTCCTGAGTCATGAGCGCATCCGACAGGATTCGCTCGCCGAACACCGATGCCGTTTCGGCAAGCGGGAGCGTCGCGTGGAACGTGAATACGGAGTGGTCGGCGGCCAGCATGCCATGGACCGCGTGCCCCAGCTCATGCGCCAGCGTGGCGATATCGCGTGCCTCTCCCGTGTAATTGAGGAACACGTACGGCGTGAATCCCGGCACGACGCTATAGCAATACGCGCCGGTCATCTTCCCCGGATGCACCCGTGCGTCAACATGCCGCTCGTGAAAGACCTGTCGGGCGAGATCCTCTAGGCACGGTGAGAACCCGCGATAGGCCTCCAATGTCATCTGCACCGCATCCTGATAGCGGTACCGCTTTCGGTCCGCACGGTGTGGAGCGTAGAGGTGGTAGCGGTTCATCGGCGTGATGCGGCAGAGGCGTCCTTTGAGGCGGAAATATTCCTGAAACACCTCGGCATTCTTGGAGCAGACGGAGAGGAGAGCTTCCACGGCCTCGTCCGGCACGTCATTGCTCAGGTTTCGGGCTGCAATCGGCGACTCGAATTTGCGCAGTTCGACTCTCTCGGCCTTCCAGTCATGCACCAGAGTTGCATACATCTCCCCAAGGACATCGTGATTCGCGGCGAACACTCGGTACAACTCCCGGTAGGCGGCCTCGCGCACGCTGGATTTCTCGTGGCGAACATACGCCGAGAGCTGCTCACGAGTGACCGTCCTCCGCTTACCCTTGACCGAGATCTGGAAGGTGAACCCGTTGGTGAGGACATCGTACAGGGTGTTGATCGCGTGACGGCCCGTGATGTTCTTCACGTTGAGGATCTTCTCCTCCGGTTCTGTCAGGGTATGGGGCTTGAACCGTCGAATCGATTCGAGATGGTACCGGAGGTCACCCGAGGCCGCCCCCAAGCGCGCAGCGTTCGTCGCATCCACGCTCTGCCACCAGAGCTCGAAAAACAAGATGCGATTCTGGAGAGCGGCGAGCCGCGCCTCGACCTTGGTCTTAAAAGCCCGGGCCTGGAGGTTCTTGGTGTCTTCGGAGAACCACAAGTAGGCATAGGCACCCAGCTTGGATGACCCCGTGGCGATCTCCTCAGCCAGGCGCAAGACCTCCTGGAAGGCCTGGCTGGTCATCTCAGGAACCAGTCGCGTCCTCCACGATTCAAATCGGGAGACTAACTCGTCCAGCTCTTTGGAAAGACGCTCGAAGTCAGCGAGGGGGTCATTCAGGAGGTGGGAGAGGTCCCAGCGCTCCGGCATCCGTCCAGACTGGGTGCCCGAGACCGACGGCTTCATGCTCCATCGCTTCAGGACGGCCTGTTTCATTGTGAAACCCTCTGGGGCTACCTGCCTCTCTCCGAACCATCATACCACCAGGCAGCCCATGCGCTGAAAAAGAATTTTACATTGTGATATCAATGTGTTATCGAAGTATCTGGCCTGTCCGGATGAACTGGTTTCCAAGGGGGCCGATGGACGTTGCGCATTGGCGGCGTCGGGGCTCATGCTGGAATCTCGCCGCTGTTCGGGCGATGGGGCATGACTGAGAGTGAGATCAATCGAGCCGTGCAATACGTCACGGCCAGCACCTCCTACGGACGGGACACCGTCGCCGAGATCATCAGGACCGGGCTATCGGAATTAACCGCCGTGGCCACGACTACCTCGCGGTCCTTCACTCGAGAGACGCTGGTAGAGTATGTCTGCCACTGGACGATGACCCGAACCGGCCAGCCGGAACCCTTGGTACGAGAGGTGCTCGGCTGCGCCGGCCGTTGGTTGGACGAGATGTATGACTCGCTCGCCAGCGAGACCTCCGAATAGGTTGAAAAACCAAGAAATCCGAGCGTTGGAGAACGTGTAGCTCGGTTCGACGTCAAGGTAAGGGGGCAGGGAGCAGTGAGACGATTCCGCGGCAAGCGGCTGTCGAGACGGGCCATGGAGCAGGCCGGCCTGCGGAGATCCCCAGGGCGGTTCCTCGAGATCGAACGGGAGGATCGATGGACACGCGCAGTCGAAGCGCAGTGGACCGCGTTGCACCGAGTCTGCACGGATCTGGCCAGCCGAGCACGCCTGGCCCGTCTGGTTCACCGGCTCTTTGGCCGCGATCGAGGCGCGCGCGAGTCCGCCTTGGCCGAATTGGAGCTGGCCACGCTGCTCATGCGGGCGGGTTTCCGCATCGGGTTCCTGCCTGAGTCGCAGGCGAAGACCGCAGACCTCCAATGCGTCCTCGATCGGGATCGGTTCTTCGTAGAGATTACGGCCCTTGTCGGCTCGCGGCATCGTACGCACCATCCATGGGCAGGTCGCGACCGGAATGGACAGGATGAGGAGCCGGTAGAGGGAGAGGTGTTGATGGGGCGCCTGTTGGCACGTATCTCACAGAAAGCCAGACAACTGGCCCACTATTGCGCGCCGGTGGTCTTGGCCATCACGGTCCCGCGTCAGGACTGGGTGTCACACCGATTGGGGCAGGTACTGGATCTGAAGCGTCTGGCGGGGGCCATCACCGTGCTCCTGCCGCGGGTCCGGCATCTCAGCGCGGTGCTACTTTCGCTGTGGGATGTGGAACCCCTGCGCTCGCAGTCCGGCGTGCGACTGGCCAATGTCCATGTCGTTGAACGGTCCCAGCAGCAAGCGGCCTATCCGCGGATCCGGGCGTTAATCATCAATCCCGCGGCCGAGTACGCATTAAGCGGGCCGGAAGACCAAGCTCTGAGGACATTGCTGTGAGGATCGGGGAAGGGCCGGACGCGCCCCGATTATCGCAAACTCTCTTTGAGGATGGTCAGGCTCTTGGTGACCATCGCGTCCCCGTTCTTGGTGGACACGTCGATGCCCTGCGCACAGATCCGCCGGCACTGGTCGATTCGTCCGAGCTGTTGCAGTGACTGCGCGAGGGCGTAATAGGCCGCGGAGTAGGCGGGTTTGACCCGGATGCAGCTCTCGAGGGCCTTGACTGCTTCCTCAAAATTCTGATCCCCCATGTAGGCTTTCCCCAGCCCGAACCAGGCGACTTCGTCATTCGGCTCCATCGCCAACAGTTTCTTCAAAGGTTCGATCCGGGGATTGGCCACGACTCGTCCTCCCATGCCAGCGGGTCCGACTTGCGGCCCGAGCAGCCAACCGGGCGGGAGTCACTCTACTACGGCGGGCCCGTCATTGTCTATGGAGTTTCGCCCGTGTTACGATACGCCGCGCTCGCCGAAGAGTGGATGGCTCATAGCAGACAGCCAATGGTCGAACATTTCGCCCTTGTAGTGCCGGACTCCGAGCCAATTGCTGCCCGCTAGGACGATATGGCCCGCACCGGGTTCGTCTACCATCCCGAGTATTTGAATCACGACATGGGGTCCGGCCATCCGGAGTCCCCTGCACGGCTGCGCGCCATTTTGTCTCGGTTACAGACGAGCGGAGTGCTGGGTCGTCTGGATCGCATCGAGCCAGTGGCTGCTGCGGATGAGTGGGTCACTGCGGTGCATGCGGCGTCTTATGTGCAACAGCTCAAGACCGCGGTGCCGGACCGTGGCCGCGTCTTCCTGGATCCCGATACCTCGATGTCGGTCGGAACGCTTTCGGCGGCCTACCTGGCTGCGGGCGGGGCGCTGGCCGCGGCTGATGCGATCCTGGAAGGACGCGTGAACAATGCCTTCTGCGCGGTCCGCCCACCGGGGCATCATGCGGAACAGGCCCGAGCCATGGGCTTCTGTCTATTCAATAATGTGGCCATCGCCACCCGATACCTTCAGCGGCGGCATGGGGTGGGTCGCGTGCTGATCGTGGATTGGGATGTCCATCATGGGAACGGGACCCAGCACACCTTCTATGATGATCCCTCGGTGCTGTTCTTCAGCACCCACCAATTCCCCTATTATCCGGGCACGGGGCGAGCGACCGAAGAGGGCGAGGGGAAGGGACGAGGGACGACGATCAACGTGCCGATGCCGGCAGGGCAGGGAGACGAGGTCTATCGGGAAGTGTTCGAGCGGATTCTGGTCCCGGCCGCCGACGCCTTCAAGCCGGACTGGATCGTGGTCTCGGCCGGCTTCGACGCACACCGCGATGATCCGCTGGCCGGCATGGCGCTGACGGAGAACGGGTACGCAGCGTTGACCGCGATCGTCGCGGGAATTGCTGGGCGCCATTGCCAGGGACGGTTACTCTCATGCCTGGAGGGCGGCTATCACTTGAACGCGCTCTCCGCCTCCGTGGAGCGCCACCTGCTCGCGTTGCTGGAGGCATGAACGGGTGAACGGAGCAAGTCAGGTGGGCGGCGGCTCGATGCCTCGAGCGTGGAAAATTCTTCTCGGCGTCCTCGTGCTGGTGGGATTGATCTATCTGTACTATACGGAGGTCAAGCCCACCGTGATCTTCGGGCTGCGGTCTGATTATGCCCGGGCGATTCCGTACCAGCCGATTCCGGCGGGACTGGACAGTCTGAAGGCAGAGTCCTGCGGTCGTTGCCATCGCGCGATCTACGAGGAATGGAAAAGCAGCATTCACGCCCAGGCCTATCAGGATCCGTTCTTCCAGGCCTACTGGAGGAAGGATGGTCAGATCTGGGTCTGCCTGAACTGCCATACTCCGCTGGAGAACCAGCAGCCAACGCTCATCAAGACGATCCCTCGCGGGCGGGTGGAAAAGGCGATCCAGGAGCCCAACCCACGCTACGATCGTGAATATCAGAAGGAGGCCATCACCTGCGCGGCGTGTCATGTCAGAGAGGGGGTCATCCTGGGGCCCTATGACGATTCGGTTGCACCCCATCCCACCAAGTTCGACCCCGCCTTCCGTACGACGCAGATCTGCTACCGGTGCCACAACGTGGTGTCGGGGCCGGCCCAGTTCTATAACGCCGGGCCTTGCGGCACCTACGCGGAGTACGAGGGAAAATTTTTCATGAAAGAGAAGGGGTTGATCTGCCAGAGCTGCCACATGCCCGCTACGGTTCGTCCGGTCGCCGAGGGCGGACCAATCCGGGAGGGGCGGCAGCATCTCTGGCGGGGCGGCCATGATCCCGAAATGATCAAGCGGGCGGTCGCGGTCCAAGTCCGGGGCGACCCCTCATCGCCGAGAGCGGGCGAGGAGAGCACCATCACGCTGACCTTGATCAATGCGGGTGCCGGGCATAAGATTCCAACGGGGGATCCGGACCGGCACTTCACCGTAGAATTTTTCCTGGAGGACGAACACCAGAAGGTCCTGAGCCAACAGACCGCCACGATGGGTCGCTGGATCCTCTGGCAACCGGTAGTCCTGGAGGTTCACGATAATCGGCTGCTGCCACTGGCGAGCAGGGAGTACCGGTTCGCATTCCGCCAGCCAGAGCAGCCAGGGGATTTCGCGCTGAGGATCCGTGTGCGCTACCATATTCTGACGGACGGCCAGCATGAGATGCTGCGGACCAAATATGGTCTGACGGCCGACAACCCCTACGCCTTCACGATTTATGAGCGAGCGATTCCCCTGTCGGGTGATTTCGCGGCTGCCGCAAGCGATGGAGATGCTCACCGCGGCTTCATGTGCGCGGCCGGGGCGGGCGGGTGAGCCCCGGGGTGAGGGGGCCGTCTCGGCGGCCCCGGGGTGGGCGGGTGAGCCCCGGGGTGAGGGGGCCGTCTCGGCGGCCCCCGGGTGGGCGGGTGAAATGATCGGGCATCCAAGCTGATCAAAGGAAACCAACATGACGCATCCTCTCTTAATGGACACGCGAACGCTGGATGAGCAGTTAGGTCGAGAGAACCTGGTCGTGATTGATGTCCGGGGAACAGCGGCCTATGCGTATGGGGGCCATATCCCAGGAGCGGTGCACGCGACGTGGCACGAGTTCAGCGATCCCAATGCCACCGCCAAGGGCCTGCTGGACCCCGATGTGTCGCGGATCGAGAAAAAGCTCCAGGCGCTCGGCCTCAATAACGACAGCGACGTCGTGATCTATTCCAACCCGTTCGATGACTGGGGTGACGAGGGCCGCATGCTCTGGATGCTTGAATATCTGGGTCTCACGACGGGCAAGGTCCTGGACGGCGGATGGGTGAAATGGGTCGCCGAACGACGCCGGTACGAGCACGGGACCACCAACGCAAAGCCCGGGAGCTTCCGGGCGTCACCGAATGCCAACCTGATCGTGATGAAGGAAGACCTGAAGCGTCTGGTCAAGCGCCCGCATCCTGAGACGCTGATCGTGGACGCACGCAGCCTGGAGGAATATGCCGGTAAGGAAGTGCAGGGCATCCCGAGGCCCGGCCACATCCCGGGCGCGCTCTGCGTCCCCTGGAATCTCTTCTTGAACCCTGATGCGACGGTCAAGGGGTCGGACGCCCTCAGGAGGATCCTGGAGGAGAAGGGGTTGCACGAAAGCCATGAAGTCATCTGCTACTGTACGGGCGGAGTGCGCTCCGCATGGCTCTATGTTGTGCTCAAGCTAGCGGGGTATCCGAAGGTCAGGAATTATCCCGGGTCGTGGTGGGAGTGGAGTCGGGACTTTGCCGCGCCAGTGGAAACTGACGTGCACCTGCTGCGTGAGGTTCTCGGGTCGAAGGAGGCCAGGATTCTCGGACGAGAGGAATTCGGACGGGAGCCCAGGACGTCTTGACACTACAAAATTCCACGTGGTATCGTTTCTCGAGCGATCGATGCCCTCGCAGGGGGCGGATTGGGTGACATCGCGCAACGCATCCGGACCGGAGGTGTATGAATGAGTCGACGGATTCTTCTCGGACTACTGGTGGTCAGTGTGATGGCGGCCGTGGTGAGCGCGCCGTTCTTTTTCTCGATCGCACAGGCGGCTCAAAACAAGCATGTCGCAGAAGCCATCACTCATGCGAAGGAAGCCGTAGATCACGGCAAGCAGGGTCACGCGGACGCCGTGGTGAAGCATGCGTCCGTTGCGTTGCAGCACGCTGAGGCCGCCCAAAAGGAGATGAAGAGCCCCCATCTGGATGAGGGTGTGAAGGGGCTCAAGGACGCCGTGGAGCACGGGAAGGCCGGTCACGCCGATGTGGCCACGAAGGCGGCCGAAAGCGCAGTCATGCATTTGTCGGAAGTGAAATAACTCAGCGGGCCGAAGGAGAGCGAGAGGCGAGAGGCCTTGGGTCGGACCCTCCCGGCCTGATGGCTCTCGCCTCTTGTTTTCTGCCCAATAGCCTCTCGATCGATCACCATGCGCGTTGGATACTATCAGTTCAATCCGCTTTTCGGCGAGGTGAAACACAACCTGGATATGGTCGCGACGCGCCTCGGACGGGAGCACTGCGACCTGATGGTACTGCCGGAACTCTTCGCGTCCGGGTACCAGTTCCTCTCCAAAGCCGAAGTGGACGCGTTGGCTGAGCCGGTTCCCGATGGTCCGACTACCCAGCGGCTCCTGGAGCTTGCGCAGGATCGGTCCATGCACCTTGTGGCCGGCCTGCCGGAGCGCCACGGGGACCGCTGTTACAACTCGGCCGTCGTCGTGGGACCACGAGGTCTGCTGGGGGTCTACCGAAAGGCACACCTCTTTTTCGAAGAGACCCTCTATTTCTCCCCCGGTGACACGGGGTTCCGGGTCTGGGACATCGGGTCGGCGAAAATCGGCGTCATGGTGTGTTTCGACTGGTTTTACCCCGAGGCGGCGAGAACCTTGGCCCTCAAGGGCGCCGATATCGTCTGCCACCCCTCGAATCTGGTGTTGCCGCACTGCCCCGATGCGATGGTGACCCGGTGCCTGGAGAACCGCGTGTTCGCCATCACGGCCAACCGGACTGGATTCGAAGCCCGGGGTGGTCACGATCGACTCACCTACATCGGCAAGAGTCAAATTGTCTCGCCCCGGGGACGCGTACTCCATCGCGCCCCTGCTGATCAGGAGGAGCTCAGGGTGCTGGAGATCGATCCCGCCGAGGCCAGGGATAAGTCTCTGAATCCCCACAACGAGCTGCTTCGTGACCGGCGAAAGGAGCTGTACGACCTGGAATGGAATCCGCCCTTGTCTTGATCCACCCTCCTCGACGCAGTATCATGATGTCACGTCGGTATTCAGCAACATCGACTATGGATTGCTGACGACCGAGTGATTGCCACGTGGTGTACAAACGGATCCTCTTCCTATCGAGGAACTGACCGCGGATGGCTGAAGGCTCCCCATCGATCGGTAAGGGCATTTTTCTCATTGCCAGTCCGTCTCTCCGGGATCCGAACTTCCGACAGACGGTGGTCCTGCTGTGCGAGCATGGGCCGGAGGGCGCGTTGGGGGTTGTGGTCAACCGTCCGACGGCGATGCTCCTCTCGGAAGTGCTCCCCCAGGTTCCAGTGCTGGAGGGGCAACGCCACATTCTCTTCTCGGGTGGGCCGGTGCAGCCGAACCATGTCTTGATCCTCTATCGTCTCGCTGCCGAGCCGACCAACACCCACCATGTTTTCGACGGGGTCTACCTGGGGAGCGATATGGGAGATCTAGAGAGGGTGATGACAAGCCCGGCCGGGAGCGAGACGTTCCGGGCCTACGTGGGATACTCGGGCTGGGGACCCGGTCAGCTCGAGAACGAGATGAAGACAGGCGCGTGGATTACCATGCCGGCCGATCCGGCTATCCTGTTCGACCAAGAACCCTTCCGCATCTGGCCCGATATTCTCCGCTCTCTTGGGGGTGCGTACGTCGCGTATGCCGAGATGCCGATCGACCCCAACCTTAACTAAAAGTTAGGACTGAGGACTGAGTGCTGAGGACTGAGGGCCGGCAAGATTTCTGCTTGTACACCTCTCAGTCCTCAGTCCTCATCGCTCAGCACTGAGCTTAGTCTTCAGTCCTAAGAGCGGCCTCAGAAAACGGCCCGTGTGCGAGGCGGCAACTTGTGCCACCTGCTCGGGCCGGCCTTCTGCGACGATGCGGCCTCCTTGCTCACCGCCTTCCGGCCCGAGATCAAGGATCCAGTCAGCGCACTTAATCACCTCCAGGTTGTGTTCCACGACCAGGACGGTATTGCCCGCATCCACCAACTGACCGAGGACCGCGAGCAGTTTCTTCACGTCGTCGACGTGGAGTCCGGTAGTCGGTTCGTCCATGATATACAGCAGATCTCCCGCGTGGAGGCTCATCGCTCCTGAGCCGTCGCCCCGAGCGCGGCCACCCGGGAGCCCAACCAGCTCAGCGGCGATCTTCAGGCGCTGCGCTTCGCCGCCGGACAGCGTGGTGGCTGGTTGTCCAAGCCGGAGGTAGCCAAGCCCGAGCGCAGCGAGCCGGTGCAGTTTGGCACAGAGTCGAGTTGAACCGGCAAAGAAGGACTCCGCCTCGTTCACCGTCATGGCCAGCACCTCGTGGATGGTCTTTCGACGAAACCGGATGGCCAGGACCTCGGGCCCGAACCGGCGGCCGTTGCACTCCTCGCACGTCGCATAGATGTCTTCGAAGAAATACATCTCGAGCTTCTGGTATCCGTTCCCCTGGCACCGCTCGCACCGGCCGCCGGGCGTGTTGAATGAAAAGTGAGCGGGGCGCAGCCCCCTCCGGGCGGCCTCGGGCTGGCAGGCAAATAGCCGCCGGATGTCCTCGAGCATCTTCAGGTAGGTCGCCGGGTTCGAGCGAGGAGTCCGGCCGATCGGCTGTTGATCGATGAGACGGACCCCACGGAGATCCTCGAGGCCCCTGATCGCCGTGAAGCGTCCCATCGGAAGAGACTCGACGCGAAACGCGCGAGCCACAGCCCGGTACACGATGTCCTCAACCAGGGTGCTCTTTCCGGACCCAGACACGCCGGTCACGCAGATCAACATCCGGAGTGGAATCCGTACGGTCAGGTTCTGCAGGTTGTGCTCGGTCGCGCCGGCCACGATGAGGGCCTTCCCGTTTCCCGGACGGCGGGTTCTGGGCACGGGAACCGTGTCCTCACCCAGCAGGTAGCGGGCCGTGAGCGACCGCGAGTCGGCGAGGAACTCCTCGCGGGCGGCGGCGCACACCACTTCCCCTCCCTTCTCGCCGGACCAAGGCCCGAGCTCGATCACGTAGTCGGCCGCCAGGATCATCGACCGGTCATGCTCGACGACGACGACGGTATTGCCGGCATCGGCCAGGTCGCGCAGGATTTTGGCGAGGGTCGCGGTGTCTCTGGCGTGGAGCCCGATGGTGGGCTCATCCAGCACGTACAGAGTCCCCACCAACTGTGCACCGAGTTGATTCGCGAGGGAGATTCGCTGTGCCTCGCCGCCCGAGAGCGTACGGGTCTGGCGCGAGAGGGTCAGGTAGCCCAGGCCGACCCTTAGGAGAAAACCGAGCTTCATGGTGAGCTGTCGAAGAAGGTCCTCCGCGACGCGTGTTTCGAACTCCTGCAGTGAGAGCGACGCGAGCCATGCGACTGTCTCGCGGATCGTCAACTGCGAAACCTCATGAATGTCGCGCCCGGCGACCTTCACGTGCCTCGCCGCCGGCTTGAGACGGCTGCCGCCGCAGGCCGTACAGGGGAACGGGCTGCGATATCGGCTGAGAAAGACCCGCACGTGCAGTTTGTATCGCTTCTGCTCCAGGTATTCGAAGAACTGGTTGACCCCTTCGAACTTCTTGTCGCCCGTCCACAACAGGCGTCGCTCGTCATCGGACAGTTTGGCATAGGGTGTGGTCAGGCTTACGCCCCGCCGCTTCATGGCCAGTAGCATCTGCCGCTGCCACCAGTCCGTGCCCGGTTTGGTCCAGGGCTCGATGGCGCCTTCCGCCAGGGACCGGCTGCGGTCGGGGACCACAAGATCTTCATCGTACCGCAGGATGTTGCCGAATCCCTTGCACTCCGGACAGGCGCCCAGGGGGTGGTTGAAGGAAAACATGACCGGCCGAATGGGATCGAAGCTGTGCCCGCAGCGCTGGCACCGGAATCGCATTCCGTAAGACTGGACCTCGTGCCCGATCACCTCGACGCGACAGACGCCATCGCCTTCCCGAAAGGCCGTCTCGACGGCTTCGACCAGGCGGCTCCGGTTTGCCGGGCGAAGGACCAGGCGATCCAGAACGACGAACAGATCGACTCGGCCGATCCTCGGAAGCGACATGCCCGTCAGAAGCTCGACGAGTTCGTCCCCGCACTTCAGTCGTACGAATCCGCGCGTCAGCAACGACTCGATGAGGGCACGGTCGTGTCCGGGACCGGGGTCCTGGATCGGGAAGAGGATCATCGCGCGGGCCTCGGCGAAGCGGGCCAGGAGATCGTCGGCGACGGCGCCAGGATGGTAGCCGCGGGCTTCCTCCTGGCAGTCGGGACAGACAGGCCGGCCCACCTTGGCGAACAATAGGCGGAGCAGGTCTGCGATCTCGGTCGCAGTCCCGACGGTGGACCGCGCGGTGCGAACCGGGTTCTTCTGCTCGATTGCGATCGCCGGTCGGATATTCAGGAGACGGTCCACATCGGGCCGATCGATTTTGTCCAGGAACATGCGGGCGTAGCTCGACAACGACTCCACATAGCGCCATTGTCCTTCAGCGAAGAGGGTGTCGAAGGCGAGCGAGGATTTTCCTGATCCGGATACCCCGGTGATCGCGGTGACGGCGTTGTGCGGAACCCGGAGACTGATGTTCTTGAGGTTGTGCTGCCGCGCGCCCTCAATAACAAGGTCGCCGGATTCATGGATTGACGTACTAGTATTGGGCACGTGGATTTCCTCTCCGAAGAGGGAATTCAACATCATAACAAGGCATGGAGTGAGGTGCAATTGCGGAAGTTGTGCTCTCTGCCACAGGATAAGGACACCACCCTCAACTGTAAATACGAGCACCCATAGCCCATCTTCGTCACTTCACTTCCTCCTAGGAATCACTTGGATCCGAGTGGCAAAGTCTTTTGTTCATCCGCCTCGAGATCGGTGCTAACCTGAGGTGGAATGGTCTGAATCTTGCGTTTTGATTTGTCGATCGTACAAACTGTAGGAACAAGAATGTACGGTGAGGAGGGATATCACCCATCATGTCGGGAACCTGGAGTACCAGAGTGCAGACCACGCTGGTCGTCGTGCTGTTTCTCGGGTCCTTGTCCGCCCTTCTCATTAATACGTTCTCCACGTTACTGCTTCCGCAACGTGAGCTTGAGGCCCGCAGTCAGGTTCGCGAAGCCAGCCGAAGAATGGCCGAGTTCGCAGCGCCTGTCCTTGAGTCCTTGCCAGAAAGGACCTCCGATCAACTGGAGCATGTGCACCAAGCACTGCGCGAGATCACGGACCGTGTGCTCGCGGATTTCCAAGGTGTGGAGGGAGGCTTCTATTTGGCCGACGGGATCGATCGGTTCAGCGGATATGCGTTTCCGACCCACCAACAGGGGCAGCTTCTGCCATCGCCGCGTAACGATCCACCTCCTCTGGAAGCTCCGTATATCCGGCTCCAAGCCCAGCAAAGCTTGTCTGAAGAACCGGGCCAACCGCTGTTCATTGTCCGCGATGTTGGTCCGAGCCGAGTCCTCGTCATGACGGAGCCGATTGGTCTAACCCGGCCTGCGCGTGCAACGACCTGGACGATGTTTCGCTTGACGGGTCCCGAGCAACTCCAGGGCCAGGTTCAACGCTACCAGGTCTCCGTTGGCCTGGCCGTGGTCGGCATGGCCCTGTCTTTGGTCTTGATGGTGACCTTGACACGTTCCCTGAGGCGCCAGAGACGCGATCAAGAGCATCTGCGCAACGAGCTGAGACGGTCAGAGCAACTGGCTGCGCTAGGCAAGTTGCTGGCCGGAGTGGCTCATGAAATCAGAAACCCTCTGGCCGGCCTCCGCTCCACCATCCAGCTCTGGGAGCGGCTCCCGGAAAAAGTCCCTGCCACCAGTTCACTCGAGGCAGTGATCCAGGCCACCGATCGGTTGAATGACATTCTGACGCGGCTCCTGCACTTTGCCCGCACCGAACATGCCGAGCGGCGCCAGACCCGGGTGAACGAGTTGGTGTCGGAAACCTTCAAGTTGCTGGAGGCCCAAGCTGCCGCACAATCTGTGACCCTTGACCTTGATCTGGAGCCGGGGCTGCCCTTGGTCCCGGGGTCTCCGACCGCCCTCCGCCAAGTCCTGCTGAACCTCGCCACGAACGCGCTGCAGGCCATGCCGAACGGAGGACGTCTCCGCTGCAGCACCCGATACCAGAAGTCGCAACACATGGTGGAGGTCCTCGTGACAGACACGGGGCACGGCATTTCACCAGAAGACCAGAAGCATCTCTTCGAGCCGTTCTTCACGACCCGACCGGACGGAACGGGGTTGGGCCTGGCCCTGTGCTACGAGATCGTTCAACAGCACGACGGCCTGATCGAGCTCATGCCACGAGCGGAGCCAGGAACAACGTTTCGCGTCCTGCTGCCGACAATCACCTGATGGCTGGCACCATGACTGTCGCGCCCAGCTCATCCACAATCCTTGTTGCCGACGACGACCCCGTGATCCGGAGGAACCTCCACGTGCTCTTAGAATCCGAAGGCTATCGAGTCGTGGAAGCGCGTGACGGCGTGGAGGCATCCCAAGCGCTCGAGGATCCTTCCCTCGCGCTGCTCCTGCTCGACCTCAAAATGCCGGGACGTTCGGGGATGGATATCTTGCGCGATCATCAGGACCGGTTAGAGGAGACCCCGGTCATTGTCATCACCGCGTTGGGTGGAAGCCACGCGGCCATCGAGGCAATGAAACTCGGCGCGTTTGACTACATCACCAAGCCGTTCGATCTCGATGAAGTGCTCTTCACCGTTCGACGGGCTCTGGCGCAGACGGCCCTGGTGGCGCAGGTGAGGGCGTTGACGAATGACGAAGGGGTAAAAGACCTCTCCCAGGAGGAACTAGTCGGACACACCCCGGCCATGCTAGAGGTGTTCAAAATCATCGGAAAAGTTGCCACGACCCATGAGCCGGTGCTGATCCTCGGTGAAAGCGGCACTGGAAAAGAACTGGTGGCGAACGCCATCCACCGGAATTCGGATCGCGCAGACAAGCCCTTCGTCAAAGTGAACTGCGCCGCCATCAGCCCGACGCTATTGGAGAGCGAATTCTTCGGCCATGAACGCGGGGCCTTCACCGGCGCAGTGGCACGTCGGATCGGCCGATTCGAACAAGCGAATGGAGGAACGCTGTTTCTGGACGAAATCGGCGACCTCGACCTTGACTTACAGGCCAAGCTCTTACGCACGCTGCAAAGCGGTCAGTTTGAGCGCGTCGGCGGCGAACACACCATTCAGGTTGACGTTCGAATCATTGCGGCGACGAACCACAACCTCTCCGCGCTGATTGCCGAGCATCGCTTTCGGGAGGATTTGTACTACCGATTGAATGTGGTCACAGTCGAGCTGCCTCCGCTTCGCTCGCGACGCGACGACATTCCGTTGCTATCCGAATACATCATCCGGACGCTTGCGCGAAAATACAACTGGCCGCAGTTGGCGCTCTCTCCGGAAGCCATACGGCATCTATGCCTCCAACCATGGCCGGGCAACATCCGCGAGCTGCAGAATGTGTTGGCGCGGGCGGCCATCCTCACGAGAGGCCGCCTGATCCAGCCGGAAGACCTGAAAGCCAGTGGACTGCCTTCCCCTGGCTCAGCTCCGGTTTCATCTTCAGCACTGTCTCTCCCTCTCAAAGACATCTTAGCTGAGACCGAGCGGCGCGTGATTCAGCAGGCCTTGGATCACACGAAATGGAATCGCACTCAGACCGCTCGCCTGTTGGGCATCAGCCGCCGGCAGCTTTTCGACAAGATCAGACAGTACGGACTCAGTCGCTAAGGTCCACGCCGCCTGGGCAGGGATCCCCCATTAGGGGGGAAGCCTGCTCACCTCTACATTTCTCCACACACATCACAATAGGGCTTTCCCTCTGCTCATCTCACTCGTCCCTGAATGACCACTGCAGGCTGAGATAGTCCCCGTTGCATCAATAGGTTCGACAGTCTTGCAAGCCGCTCTGTCTCGTTCATCGTGAAGGAACTCAACTCAACACCGCGTACCTCCTGCCCGCTGGTCCGTCTCTTGCTCAGTCTCTTCTCTAGAGATCGCCAAACGTTGGGCCTTTGAGGAGGCCTGTGTTCTTCTCAAGAGGCTGAGCACACTCAAAGAGGAGGTCATCCCATGAAAAGCCTTAAAGAAAGAACCTTGTTGGCCGTTGCTGTCCTGACTGCAGCAGTTGCGCTGTCTTCCGGACATGCGCAAGCACAGTCGTCTCCGGCTCAGGCTCCATCTCCGCCGCCAGCCCCCGGGCTGTCGCCTCTCGGTCAATCACGTCCTGTGGCTGAAGGCTCCGTTGTGCAATACCTGATGAATCATCATGGGGAGGTCGATGGGCTCCTTCTCAGCGATGGGACACAGGTGCATTTCCCCCCACACATGGGGAAAGACTTGGTGAGCACAGTCAAGCCCAATGACCCGGTGAGTGTTCAGGGGTATCGAAGTTTCGGCGGGCCGGTCGTGAAAGCCTACGCCATCACGAACATCCAGAGTGGCCAATCTGTCGTCGAACGGGAACTGACCCTGCTCGATGGCCCGATCATTCCTCCACATTTGAAGGACTTGTCCTTGGTCGAGAGGCATGCGGAGGGAGTCATACGGGTTCTGCTGTATGGGCCACGTGGTGAACTGAACGGAGCGGTGCTGGAGGATCGCACGATCGTCCGTGTCCCGCCACATGCCGCCTATCAAGTTGCTGGTCTTCTCAAGGTTGGGCAACAGATCAGCGCCATTGGGTACGGTACGGAGAACGAGCATGGGCGAGTCATCGAGGCGACAGCTATGGGAACGTCAGGGAACCCGATGATCTCAATCAACGATCCTGGCCCGCGTGGCTTCCGTCGATAGGCCTGAAGCGCAAGCCACAGGCAAGCCGTGGTCAGTGCGCCACGGCTTGCCTGTGAACGGCAACCGCCTTTGATAGAATCGCAGGAGGTTTCGATGTCACGAGTTTGGGGACCTTGTTCGCTTCTCATTATTCTGGCTGGTTTCTTTCTCATCACCGACTGCGCTCCAGGGCCGCCTCTTCTTGGCCCGCCGATGCGGGATTTCCTGGAAAGTCTATTCCTCATCGCCCTCATAGGTATTGGGGTCTTCTTCGCAATCAAATGGTGGACACGAGACCCTCGGTCACGGTCGTCGAGTGGCGTTGTCGACACGCCCCGTGCCGAAGATCTGGCCAAGGCCCGGTACGCCCGCGGTGAGCTGACGCGGGAGGAATATCTGAAGCTCCTCGACGACCTGCGCAGGCACTGAAAGGAAGGGTACGACGGCATGGGACATACCAAAGAAACTAGCGTGCAGAGTCTCCAGGCGCTTGATTATCTCAACGTAGTTTTGGCCCACGTGCGCGAGGGCGTCGGTCCGTACCTGGCCGTCTACTTACTCACCATCCAGCACTGGAACCCGGCCAGCATTGGGGCCGCCATATCGGCCATGGGCATCGGGACAGTGCTGGCCCAGACTCCGTGCGGCGCGCTGATTGATAGCCTCAGGCAGAAACGTCTCTTGATCGTTCTCGCCGCCCTGTTCGTCGGTGTGAGCTGCGCGGCGCTGACAGTCTTCTCGGCCTTTGACTTTGTCATCACAGTCCAGGCTCTCAATGGCGTTGCGGTCGCTATCTTTCCTCCGGCCGTCGCCGCGATCACCTTGGGGCTTGTCGGGCCGAAGATGTTTGCCGCCCGGATCGGACGCAACGAAGCCTTCAATCACGCAGGCAACGTCGGCGCGGCGGCTCTCACCGGATTGGCAGGACATTACCTTGGCCAGGAATGGATTTTCTACCTGGTCACAGGGATTGCAGTCGCCAGTATGGCGTCAGTGTGGTTCATCAGAGAGCAGGATATCGATCACGACCTCGCGCGAGCAGCCATCCCGAAGACGCTCACAGAAACAGAAACACTTTCAGGAATTGGAACGTTGCTCCGCAACCGAACCCTGCTGATCTTTGCGCTCAGCACAACCCTGTTCCATTTCGCTAATGCCGCGATGCTTCCCTTGGCCGGTCAACTGCTGTCTCGCAACAATGCAACCGGTGCCTCGCTCTCTATGTCCGCCTGCATCATTGCCGCCCAGTTGGTCATGATCCCGGTTGCCGCAGTGGCCGGAACCTTGGCAGAACGTTGGGGACGCAAGCCGGTGTTCTTGCTCGGTTTCGCTGTGCTTCCGGTCCGCGGGTTGCTCTACACCCTCAGCGATGACCCATTGTTCATCGTGACTGTCCAGTTGCTGGATGGAATCGGTGCAGGAAGTTTTGGCGTCCTGTGGGTCACAGTGGTCGCTGATCTGACAAAGGGAACCGGCCGGTACAATCTCGCCCTCGGCGCAATTGCCACCGCGCAAGGCATCGGAGCCGCACTCAGCAATCTCGCCGCAGGGTATGTCGTGAATGGATGGGGCTATCACGCGGGTTTCATCGTCCTCGGCAGCATTGCAGCGATTGCACTGTTCCTTTTCTCGTATGCGATGCCAGAAACAAAGGATTTCCGAGGCTCCACAGCGACCGCGACGCCTTCGCTCGTTCGCTACGCGGCGGTCTGACTGGAATTGACTCCTGTATGACACGAGGAGGATGCACGACATGAGGCTCCTTCTGACCGTGACCTTGCTCATCTTCTCGAACTTCTTCATGACAGCCGCTTGGTACGGCCACCTTCGATTCATGAGTCTGCCGCTTTGGCTGGCGGTGTTGGCCAGTTGGAGCGTCGCCTTCTTCGAATACTGCTTGCAGGTGCCGGCGAATCGTATCGGGTACCATGACCTCTCTGCCTACCAATTGAAGACGCTGCAAGAGGTGATCACCCTAACTGTCTTTGTCGTCTTTGCCGAGGTCTATCTGGGTGAAGGACTCAAGCCGAAGCACCTGGCCGGGTTTCTCTTCGTCGCCTTGGCAATCTGGACGATGTTCCAGGATCAATACGGGCTTAAATGGTGAGCGCTTCGTCGGTGTCGCTCCATTCGTGACTTGCATAGTTGCTGGGGGAAATCCTCCCATGCGTGGGGGCTTTTCTCTCAATTCATCATGCATGCAACAGCATGCAGCGGTGTCGTCACATCCTCGTCGGTGCCTGCCCTCATAGTTCCTCCTCGTCGTCGAACGCACAACGTGCTGGTCTGCTTAGCTTCATTCAACGTGCCTCATCGTGAGTTGAACTGAGCCTGAAGGCGGAGTGTTTAATGCTTGCTCTTCGTTGCTCCGGCATAGGCGTTGCTGATTCATCTGAGCATGAGCAATCGGTGGTGCCGGCCCTCGAGGAACCGGTCATTTTTGCACTGGCGGATGATCATCGCACTCGGGATCGTGCTCTGGGGAGTAGGCCCAGGGATCTGTAGGCCCAGTGATGAACAGACACCTTCTATCCGTTCGTCCTGGAACCCGTTGACGTGGAAGTGGGCGCCATCAGACGACGAGATTCAGAAGTATCGGCAGAGCTGGAATCCGCTCTCCAATGGGCCGATCCTGAGTACGGCTGTCGATATTCAGCCCAAAGGGCAGTCCCATGTCCAGTTCTATGTCTTCGGAGAAACAGGTCACGAGCAGTTCGGCAACAGGCTTACCACGGAGCGGACTGATGCCCCTACTCATCTGGATAGCGTAGCCCCGACCATGACGTTCGGACACGGGGTTACCGATCACTTGGAGGCTGATGTCGCCTTCTCCGGAATCTACTGGGACGCCAGCCGGTCGAGCCACACAGACGGACGAACCACTGATTCTGCTCTCGGCATCGGTGACACCGCGCTCTATCTGAAGTATCGACCAATCGTCCAGGATCCGGATTCCTGGCGACCATCGATCGTGATTTACAACCAACTTGGCCTGCCTACTAGTGATTGGTTCGGCACCCAATCAGTCCCAGGCGGCAGATCGCCGCTGGGGAAACTCCCTTCCACACGGTTCGGTGCGCTCTCCCTGACTGAGGGAGTGTTGTTCAGGAAGAACATCCAACCGTTCCGGTTCACCGGGGGCGTCTACTATTCGTACTCGGTTCCCGGCAGTTCCGGCGGCCTGAATACTTACGTGGGCGATATTGTGAACACCCGTTTCATTACGGAGTACATTCTCAATGAAGAACACGGATTGGGATTCAATCTGGAGTTTGTGACACTCCATGGCTTGCCACATCGGCTGGATGGACATCAGGTCAATATCAATCCGACCAGCTTCACTCTGTTCGGCATCGAACCTGCCCTCCAATATAAGTTCACAAGTGAGGCGCTCGGCGGGGCGCTCGTCGGAGCGGCAGGCGTGTTGTTTACCGTCGCTGGGCAGAACGACATTGGCGCCATCTATCCCAACATTTCCCTCTACTGGTACTGGGGCAAGAATGGCAAAGTGCAAATGCGCTAAGTGGTTGCGGGCTGGCCACTATGTTAGCTGAAACCACGGCAAATTCACCGTATCGGGGTTCCAGATCAGGCCAATGAAGATGAACAGAGGGATGGTGCATACGAACTGAGCATAAACAGTGTCAGCTTGATCCGAACCGAGAAGCTGAGGGAGCTATCGCAACGCCAGTTTCAGGAGTCCCACACAGCCCATGTAGAGCATGAGAGAACCCACCATGGCGGGCCAGAAGCCGAGACGGTTCAGGGTCAAGATCATGAAGCTCACGTAGGCGAGCCAGGGAGGGACGAACCAGAGGAGGTGTTTGGCATAGGTCATGGTCGCGTCCTGCCCGCCGTTGAGGTAGATCAAGATGAAAGTCACACCGGTGATGGCCGGGAAAGTGCTAGTGAAGGCTGCGAGAAATCCTCTGCCTTGTGCCCCCACGTAAGTAGAGGCGCTCACGATGAAGCCACCCAGTAAGAAATAGAGTCCGTACTTCATCAGCTCGCTCATTCGCTTTCCTCCTAGACCGGTATGCCCGCAAAAGCCTCTCGCGCTTCTCTCCTGATCGTCTCGCCCAGTCCTGTGTAGCGCGGTGAGAAGTGGAAGACCACTAGCTCGCGCACGCCGGCTTTCTTTGCCATGAGACCGGCTTGGTGGGCAGTGAGGTGGTACCGTTCTCTTGCCTTGTCCGCGTCGCGCTCCAGGTAGGGCGCTTCGCAGTAGAAGATGTCCGCGCCTCGCGCCAGCTCGACGATCTTCGCTTCATTTTCCTCGTCGTACCGGGCGTCCACGACGTAGGCGATCTTCTGGCCGCGCGTGATCGTCACGAATCGCTCCCGGACCTCACCGAGTTGAAACTCTCGTTCCTCTCGACGATGTTCAAAGTACAGTGTCGCTGCGAACCGGAAGTGGTCCGGCTGGCCCTGCCAGAGGTATTGTTTCAGTTCCTTGAGCCATGAGCCGACAGGAAGACCTGCCGCGTGCAGCCGTTCCTTATTGATGTTGATGTGAAATTGTTCTTGGAGCGCGTAGGCGAATGAGGGAACCCGGTGGTTGAGCGCGATGGCCCGTACGGTGAACATCGGGTCCTCCAGGACTGGAAAGGGTGGCACAGGCGACGGGTCGGAACGCGGACGAGCGAGAGCCTCGCGGGGGACGAATCCCTCGGTGGCCAGGAAGGTGGCCGACCGGATTTCCTCTGGGTAAAATTCCTTCACTTCGATGGCTAGCGGATAGCCGTCCACGAGGTTCCACGTGTAGCCTCGCAGCTTGCCAGCGACGTTCGCGATCAGGCCTGGTGGGCCGAACAGGCGGAGGGTCTTTCCTCGGCCTAGTGCGACCCGGAGCACACGGTCGAAACCGATAAAGTGATCCATGTGCGTATGGGAGACGAAAATCTCTCCGGCTCTCAGCAGCCGAGTCGGCCCAAGCACATCATTCTGGCCCAGGTCGAACAGAAGCGCCCGCCGCGCCCATTTGACTTCCACGTAGAGTCCCGGGTCGCCGAATGGATCGTTGACCAGATAACTCGAAAAGGAGGGAGTCACGCGAGCACCCGCTTCAGGATCGCATACAGGATGATCACCTCGACCGCGTGGGCCACGATCGTGGCATACAGGTTTCGGAGACGCAACCAGATCATACCCCAGATGAGGCCATCCCAGAGCGCGATCCAGTGGAGATGGTGGAAGGTTGCCACCATGAAGGGGTCGAAGGCGAACAGCGTGGCGGAGCCTCCCACCGCCAGAGCTGGACCTGGCCCGGGACAGTCGCTCAGCCATGAGGGGCGACGGAGCCGCACCGTCTCACAGAGTGCCAGCAAGCGTCCCAGCAAGAACCCCCGGAAGTTCAACTCGACCGCGATCGCGATCAGCAGGATTCCCCACGGGAGCATGACCAGGACAGGTAGCCGGGCGTGCGGCGTGTCTCGTAGGAAGGCGATATCGCCGCCCAAGTGCGGAACCAGCCAGAGGATAACCGAGACGTTCAGCGAACCCAGCAGCAGTCCTGTCGGGAGCCCCCACCGAACCCCTTGGCTGAGTTGCTGAGAGCCGAGGCCGAGCCGGTTCAGGATGCCGGTATTCTGGCTCGCCCAGATCGCCAATCCCAAATAGGCGAGGACCTGCGGCAGGAACAACACCGCCGGGTGGTGCTGGAGCCGTGCGGGCAACGCATAGTAGAGGCCTGTGGCAAGCGCTGGGACCAGCGCGAGTCCGCCCAGCCGCTCCGGTACCTCATCGCGCACACCTTTCCCTGTACGGCCAATCGCTACTGGAGTTCGATGCGGTACCGTTCAAGCGTCGTCGCCTTCTGCCGGGCCAGGTTCGAGAGCGACTTATTGTAGTCCACGATGGCCCGGAACTCGTTCCCCCGGGCAGTAGCCAAATCCCGTTGAAAGTCCAGCACGAAGCGGGTCGTGCTCAACCCTACGTTCAGCCGCTGCTCTTCAGCCTGGAGCTGCTTTTCAGACATGATGCGCGCGGACCGCGTGGTCTCGATCCGCTTGAAGTCCGTTTGCACCCTGCGCACCGCCTCACGAATTCCGACGATGATTTGCTGGCGGAGGCTTTGCAGGGTGACCTGGGCATTGCGGGCCTCAAGTTGACGCTTGTTGTACTGGCTGAGGGCAGATCGGTTACCGATCGGATAACTCAGGAGCAGCCCGGCCCCGTAGTTGTAGAAATCGCCGCTGAAGTTGTTCTTGATCATGCTCCCCCAATTGTCGCTGAGGCCGGTCAGCCCGGAGGTGCCTTGGAACGAGAGGTTCGGGAGGAGTTGGTTTTTGGCAAACTTCACGTTGAGTTCACTCGTCTCGATGTTTTTACCTGCCTGCAACAGTTCCGGCCGCCGCTGAAGCGCGGCATCCAGGGTTTCCTCCAGGCTGATGGCCTCCAGGATCTGGAGCGGTTCATCCGCCGGGATCACGCGCACGTCCTGCTTCAGATCCTCTTCACCCGCGCTCAGCAGCCGTCGGAGCTGATCCTCCTGATCACGGATCGCCTTTTCTGCCACCAACACTTGTTCAACGCGAGAAGCGACGGCCGCTTCCGCCTGGAGCACGTCCACGATGGACATGACCCCAGCCTTGGCCTTGGCCCGGTTGCTGGCCAGCAACTCCTGGGCCGCTTTCCGCGCCGACTCGGCGACCTTCAAGCTTTCGTTCGTGAAGACCAGCTCCCAGTAGGTCTGCTCCACGGTGGCGATCACGGTGAGCACGCGGTCGAAGAACACATGCTCCTCGACCTTGGCGTTGTTCTGAGCGAGCCGGATGAAGGTGTGGTTGACGTCCTTCCCAAAGTTGCGCAGGAGGGGCTGGGTCAGGGTGAAGACCAAGCCCGACTGATACCCGGGATTGAACAGGAATTGGGGATTCCCTGCGACGAAGACCCGTGAGGGACTGAAATTCAGATCATAGTTGGCTCCGGTGAGCAGGTTTTGCGTCATGTCGACGGTCACCTGCGTCGCGTTCTGATCGAAGCTTTGCGGTTCTCCGGAACCGACAACGCTTCCACCAAACCCGAGGATCGGCCGGTTCACCGGCGACACCGACCGATTGTATTGGCCGTTGACGCTCAGCAGCGGGTCGAACTTGGCCTGTTCAAAAATGATATCCGTCAGCCGGCTTTCCTTGGTCTGGCGGCTCACGGTGATGTCGAGGTTCTGCTGGAGGGCCTGTAATACCGCGTCGGCCAACGAGAGTGCCTGCCGGTGTTCCCCCATGGGCTTTGCCGGCTGGTCCGCCGACCAGGCGCTGGTCCCTGGGAAGACCGTCATCAGCAGCAACAGCGCTCCGCTCGATGCAAGCGATCGAACAATCTGGTTATACGCAGGCATAGCGCTCCCCCCTTGCTATGTGGCCAGAAATTGGGGATAATCATAGCGTGTTGTGGTCTGGCTGTCACCGACTAAGTTCAACCCGTCGAGCGTGTAGGCCTATGATCAAGGGATTGACCCTGGCTGCGCTCCTCTTGCTTGTCGTCCACGCGAATGCCTGGGCCCAAACCGTGTCCGGTGTGCGCGGTATCAATGGGGGAGTCGGGGCGCTGCACGGTCTCACGGGCCCGACGGGCAGTCTCTACATCGATGGACAAGCCACCCAGGGTTCTCTGTACGCTGCCGGGACATTTCAATCATACAGCTTCCGGTCGCCCAACGGGCCCGGTTGGATCGGGAGCATTATGACGCTCGGCCCTCGCTTGACCGTCGGCCTGATCGCGGGCGCCAACCAATCCTTCTTCTCCCTCAGCACGGGAACCACCCAACTGGTGAGTTCGCCGACGGTGATTCCACCTCCCCCTCGGGAACTTCCGCCCCTCCCGGAGATCGACTCGTCTCTGCTGGACATCCCCTGAGCAGCTGAGGTTCGCTGATCCTTCAGCCTCGTCGGCTTATTTCCGCTTCTGCCAGGGGTGTTCACCCTGGAGCAGAAGATTGCGGAGCCCCCTTGACAATCGTTCGCGCGGCCCTGTTACATCGCAAGGAGGGCCCGTGGCCCCGGCTTGCAGGGGAATCGGAGTCCTCTGGGCTCGCCTCGCGAGCACGTATGATCTGGTGATGACCATCCACACTGAAAGGCGGGTGTTCAGGACAACCTCATGAAACCCGCACGCATGGACCTGGAGCTGCTCGTCCTCGCCATTGCAATGGGTCTCATTCTTGCCGAAACCGTTGACCTCATGGCCTGGCCACCCAGGGCCGCCGTACCCGATGGATCGGCGTCGCGATCGCTCCAGGCCATCACAACGGGATCTGTTCATCAGACAGGCAGGTCTGTAGCGTCAGCGTCTCCCGAGCCGCAAGGCCAGGCTCCCAAGCCCGAGGAGCCGGCCAAACCCGAGGGGCAGAACAAGCCAAGCTCGGTGATCCTCACGGCCAAGCTGATCTTCATGGCCGATCCGCGCCTCTTCCCGTACGACATCGAGGTAGAGATCACGGGAGATAAGGCAGTGCTCTCCGGAAAGGTAGCCAGTACGCGCGATAAGCTCGCGGCCGTGTCAGCTGCTCGGAAGCTGCGGGGCATTGCGACGGTGGTGGATCGGCTGGAGGTCGTGAAGGATCTGAACCGGACTATGGCCCGGCAACGGGACGAGATCGTCACCCGCTACGTGAAGGAGCGGTTCGCGAAGAGCAAGACGCTCCAGGCGGCCGACTTTGAGGTGAAGACCGAGGACGGCGTGGTCACGCTGAGCGGTAAGACCCGGTTTCAGGTCATTCTCCTGGAGGCAGCCGAGGCGGCCAGGGAGGTCCCCGGAGTCAGAGCAGTGCGCACAGGGGATGTGCATCTCGAAGGCGAAGAATAAGTTGAACCAAGGGCCTGGCGGCAGGCTCTGGTGCTCAAGGGCTGCGAGCGCGCGGAGCCGACGATTTCCGTGCTGAGGTCTGGTCGGGCTGAAGAGCATGCACAGGAGGGCCGGCGCCTGCTGCTCTCGCGAGACTTTGGATTGGTCTGGTGGAGCCAGATGATCTCCCAGGTGGGAGATGGCGTCACCAAGCTCGCCTTGCTGTGGTTCGTCTACGCGATCACGGGGTCGCCGCTCAAGACCACGGTCATCGGGCTCTTGCAGACGCTGCCACCGATCCTGTTCGGAGTGCTCATCGGAGTTGGCGTGGATCGGCTGCCGAAGAAATGGATCATGATCGGCAGCGACGTGCTGCGGGCGATTCTAATCGGCGTCATCCCGTGCTTGACCTCGGTCGAGGCCTTCACCGTCGAGCGGCTCTACGTGCTGGTCTTCCTGCATGCCGTGGCGTCGGCGTGTTTCGGCCCCGCGCTCACCGCGTCGGTCCCGTTCCTGGTTTCTCGGGCCCGGTACACAGCGGCCAATGCCCTGCTCCAGAGCACGACCAGCCTCGGCGTGATCATCGGGCCGGGGCTCAGCGGCCTGGGCATCGCCCTGCTCAGCTCCCAGGAGGTCCTGTGCCTCAATGCTGTGACATACCTGGGCTCTGCCGCGTGCCTGCTGCCGATCCGCCTCACACCCGTCGAAGATCGGAGGCCAGCTGGCTCGGCGGTCGAGTGGGTCGTGCGTGACCTGATCGAGGGGATCCAGTTCGCGCTGGTCCGTCAGCCGCGGATCCTGCTGCTGATCATCGCCGCGTCACTGTACACATTCGGGACGAGTGCCTTTAGTACGCTCTTCCCGGTCTTCGGCAGAAAGCTGCTGGATCTGGGACCGGTCGAGGTGGGCTATCTGTGGTCGGCCATGGGCGTCGGATTGCTGCTGGTCTCCATCGGGCTGGTGTCGGTCACGGAATGGGAGCTGCGGCACCGGTTTGTCATTCTTGCGATGTCCAACGCGGTCAGCGGAGTCGCCTTGTGGGGGCTGCTCTGGTTGCGCGACCAGTGGGGAGTGGCCCTGTTGATGGGCTTGATAGGGATCGGGCTAGGGGTCATGACGCCGGTCGCATGGGCGATCCTCCAGGAAATCTCACCGGCACACGTAGTCGGGCGGGCGCTTGCGGTTTACAACACAGCCGCCATGGCCACCGCCGTCGCCGGTATGAGTGTCTTCGGGTGGATTACCCAGCGCCTCGACGAGCGCGCCGCTGTCGCTGGCATCGCGATGGTCATGCTCGCGACGGCGCTGCTCGTAGGTACGCTGACCCGGTGGGTCCGGGTGCGGAGCGCGGACCGAGCCCCCGCGCGGTACCCTGGCCTGGTGAAGGAGGGCGGGCAAGCCGGGAAGGTGACCTGAGCAGGAACGGGCCAGGCAGCTTTCAGGGAGGAATATGATGGACGAAGTGATCCGGGTCGACGAGGGGTACTATATCCTGGCGACCTCGGGCAGGGCCGACGACCGGACGCGGGTGTTGAAGCACGATGACACCTTCGCCGTGTTTGATCGATACGGTGATATCCAGCCGATCGGCAGCGGAGCGCAGGGTCTGTACCATCGGGGGACGCGCTTCCTGTCCCGCCTTGAATTCTCGCTGAACGGCGAGCGGCCGATGCTGCTCAGCTCCACGGTCAAGGAAGACAACGCGCTGCTGACCGTGGACCTCACCAATCCGGATGTGTATCTGGACGGGTGTGTGGTCATCCCGCGTGGAACACTGCATCTCTTCCGATCGATCTTCCTCTGGCGGGGAGCCTGCCTTGAACGGCTGCGCCTGTGCAATTACGGCCCGATCCCGGTCGAAGTCAGCTTTTCGTTTTTGTTCGAAGCCGACTTTGCGGACATCTTCGAGGTACGGGGCTTCCACCGCGCGCGACGGGGACGGCTGAATGGCAGTGTGGTAGAGGGAGCGGACATCATCCTGGCTTACGAAGGACTCGACGGGCTCCTCCGGCGTACCAGGGTCAGCTGTTCTCCTCATCCCGAGACCCTGGCGCGCTCTCAGGCGGGCTTCCTGCTGAAGCTGGATCCCAAGCATGAGACGACCGTGTGCATCACGGTCGGATGCGAGACCGGCGAGAACTCCGTCGTGCGACCGCCGTATGACAAGGCGTTTGCGGAAGCGACGTCGTCGCTGCGGACACTCCGGGGGCAGGACTGTCACCTCTATACCTCCAACGAGCAGTTCAACGGCTGGCTCAACCGTTCCATGCCGGATCTCCACATGATGATCACGCAGACCCCGCAAGGGCCCTATCCGTACGCGGGCGTGCCGTGGTTTAGCACGCCCTTCGGGAGGGATGGGATTATCACCGCGCTCGAGTTTCTCTGGATTAACCCGGCGATCGCTCGGGGTGTGCTGGCGCACCTGGCGGCCACCCAGGCGCAGGAGACGGATCCCGAACGAGACGCGGAGCCGGGCAAGATCCTTCACGAGTCCCGAGACGGGGAGATGGCCGCGTTGGATGAGATTCCCTTCAGACGTTACTACGGGACGGTAGACGCGACTCCGCTGTTCGTGCTTCTGGCCGGGGCCTATTACGAACGGACCGCCGACCTGCCTTTCATCAAGAGTATCTGGCCCAATATCCGGCGAGCGCTTCAATGGATGGACATGTTCGGTGACTGCGATCGCGACGGCTTCGTCGAATACGCCTGCCGCTCCGCGCACGGGCTCGTCCATCAAGGGTGGAAGGACTCCCGTGATGCCGTGTTCCATGCCGACGGGTCTTCGGCAGAGGGGCCCATCGCTCTCTCAGAAGTCCAGGGGTATGTCTTCGAGGCCAAGATCCGAGCGGCGGACCTCGCGTCCGTGCTGGGTGAAGAGAGAATCGCGGGAGATCTGCGGCGACAGGCGGGCAGGCTCAAGGAGCAGTTCGATCAAGCCTTCTGGTGTGAAGACCTCGGGACCTACGCGTTGGCCTTGGACGGCCGGAAGCGGCCCTGCCGGGTGAAGACTTCCAACGCGGGCCATTGTCTCTTCACCGGCATCGCCGGTCTGGAGCACGCGAAGCGAACGGTGGAAGTCCTCACATCAGATGATTCCTTCTCGGGCTGGGGGATCCGGACTCTCGCCGCGTCTGAGGCTCGGTACAACCCCATGTCCTACCACAACGGGTCGGTATGGCCACACGACAATGCGCTGATCGCCGCCGGCATGGCCCGATATGGCTTCAAGCAAGCCGTGCTCAGGATCATGACCGGGCTCTTTGATGCCAGCCTCTATATGGATCTCCACCGGCTTCCCGAGCTGTTCTGCGGCTTTGTCCGGCGCCCGGGCGAGAGTCCAACGCTGTACCCGGTGGCCTGCGCACCCCAAGCGTGGTCGGCCGCCTCGGTGTTTCTGGTCTTGCAAGCGACGCTCGGGCTATCCATCGACGCGGTTGAGCAGAAGATGCTCTTCTCCTACCCCCTGCTGCCGCCTTTTCTCCAAGAGGTCTGGATCAGAAACCTCCGCATCGGGGAAGCCTCCGTGGATCTGGCGTTCAAGCGCCACGAGGAGGATGTGGGGATTACGGTGACGCGACGGGTCGGGGACGTGCAGGTGGTGGTCATCAAGTAACCAAGTGTCCCCCTCAGGGGCTGTTGGCCACCTGCCAGGTGAGGGCGAGGACGAAGCGGGCCACTGTCTCCAGAATCTCCGGCTTCACCGTGTCCGCCGTGTCGGTCGGCAGATGGAAATGGGGATGGGCGCCACCGCTCACGATCGTGATGGTCGGGACCCCGGCTTCCTTGAAAGGCACGTGATCACCTCCGGGAAAGAAACCGAAAAGATCGAGTCTGTCGGCCAACCCGGCCAGCTTGCCGGCCTCCTCGGCGATGGTCTTGCGAAGTCCGGTGATGCCGACCGTGAGCCTGCCATTCCCGATCCCCGCATGGTCGACATTGACCATCGCCACCGTGGTGTTCAGCGGCCGAGGTGGACGGCGCACATAGAGTCGGGACCCGATGAGGTTCTGCTCCTCGCCACTGAACGACACGAACATGATCGAGCGTTTCGGTTTCATCCCGCTGAGCGCGCGAGCGACTTCCAGGACCACGGCCGTGCCCGAGGCGTTGTCATCCGCCCCCGGAAACAGCAGCCCCACCTGCCGGCCGAAGTGATCCCGGTGGGCCCCCAGCAACACGGTCTCATTCTTCGCTGAAGGGTCATGGCCCGGGATCAACCCGAGGACATTCATCAAGCGGCCCGCTGACTGACTACTTTCCCAGCTCAGGCGAACGACCATGCCTGTGGCGGTGGACCTGGGCGAGAGCGACAGTTGCAGTTGCTCCTGGGTCTCGCGCAAGGAGAGTCCATGCGTCGCCAGGATGATCTCGGCCAGGGCCGTACTGATCCACGCGCCAGGCAATTGTCGTTCAGTCTCCGTGCTTCCGTACGAGGCCATCGGTCCGCTGCCGTGGCCCCGCCTGGATTCGTACTCACTGAGGATCGGTCCAGTCACGGTCAAGAACGCGACCGCGCCTTTCTCGCGCGCCACACGCTCCTTGTCGGCATGGGTGACCGGCCCGGGATAGCGTCCCGGTTTGCCTCGGAGGAACACGACGATGCGATTCTGGACATTCACGCCGTCGTATTCGTCGAACCCACGCGATGGGTCGGAGATCCCGTAGCCTACAAAGACCACCGGGCCGGTGACGTTGACCGACGGAGAATCCAGGACCGGGAGGAAGTCGATCCCGATCTGGGCGGACAGCGAGGTCGACCCGGCGCTGAACTCGAGGTGTGCATTGCCACCGATCTGCGTGGTCGTCACCGCGGTTGACATGCCCCACGCCCGGGAGCCCGGCGCCGGTCCTTCGGAGCCGGCCGGCTGGAGACCGAGCGTCTGAAACCTGTCGCCGATGAACCGTGCGGACTGGACATCATCCACGGTGCCAGTCTGGCGCCCGTTGAACTCGGCACGACTCAGGCGCGACACATCAGCCAGCATGCGACTCCCCGCCACGCCTTCGAGAGCTTTATTTAACGCGTTGTGACCCTGAGCCGGCTCGGCCAGTGCCCAGCCCGGCCATGCGCTCAGGAGGAACCCCAGGAGGACCGCGCCCTTTGTGCTCATACTTTGCCTGCACATGCCCGTTGCCTTACTGCACGCCGGGAGAGTACCATGTTCCCTCTACGGCCTCAACGTCAGGACGTCGGAGGCTCGAGACAGCGGAGTGTGATGATGAGTGACAAGGGCCCGTATGACAACCTGTACGCGGAGTTCTTCAAGAACCGTGACACCCACAAGGGTTACGACTTCCAACATGCCCCCACCGGTAGCGCGGCGCCTCCCGTGGTGACCTTCATGCACAAGCTCCGTTGGTGGTCCTGGGATCGCTGGAGACGACGGAAGCGAGTCAGGGAGGAACGGGACCGTCGCCTGCAGGAGATCGTCCGATTGGGGCAGGATCAGAAACCCCTACGAAAATGGTAGGTGCCCTCTCGGGCTGGGCGAGAGGGAGAAAAAAGATGAAGGCGGCTCTCAGCGCTTTCGCTTGTCCTGAACCGGCACAATGGAGATCGAAAGCGAATCCACGGCCTTTCCCGCATGTTCGATCTGGGCTGCCAACTGCACGCAGCCTTCGATGGCTGCGTTGAGACGCCGGGCTATCTGGATGACCATCTGCCGCAGGAGCTCCGGCATCTGATCGATTTCCGAGGACAACTGCTTCACGTCTACGGTGCACCCGCTCAGGCTCTGCACACTCTGTAGACAGGTCGAGAGCTGGCCGTAGACGCTATCCAGGCTGGCCAGATTCCGCACGATGCCGTTCAGCCTCTCCCGCAGCTCATCCGGGAGCCGGTCAAAGGCGCGAATGAAGTTTTCGCGAGGGACCACTCCCACTTCCGCGTCGCCCTCCGCAATCACCGTCGCCGTTCTCTTGACCTCTCCGAGAAACGCCATCTCGCCGAAGATATCTCCCTTCTTCAGTCGGCCGATCAGCACCCGCTGCCCCGCGACATTTTTCCACACCGTGGCCGTGCCGTCCTGCAGCACGTAGGCGTGCAGGGCCCAGGTGCCCTCTTCGAGGATCACCGTTCCATCTTTAATTCGCTCGGTACTTGAGATAATCGAATCCACTGAACACCTCTCTAAGGATGGGTTCGTTGAACGTGCGCGTTTTCCAAGGCCGCGGGTCCGACCAGGGTTCAAAGCAGCCCTTATACTCGTCGAGTGAAGATTCGCTTATTGCTTGGGTATACAGATCTTTCAGCTATAATGCTCCCAATGGATTCTCAACTGTTTTCAGGAAAATATACCGTCGAAGGCGAGATCGCCCGCGGCGGCATGGGGGTCATCTACAAGGCGGTCCATGCGACCCTCAACCGCTCTGTGGCGATCAAGGTGCTCCATGCACAGTACGCCAACGATCCGGCCTTTCTGAAGCGCTTTCTCCAGGAAGCAAGGGCCATGGCCCGTGTCGAGCACGAGAACATCATCCAGGTGTTTGATGTGCATGAGGACGGCGGCTCCTACTCCATCGTGATGGAGTACTTTCCGGGCAAGGACCTCAAGCACCTCATGGAGGAACGGGGCAGAATTTCACCCCAGGAGACATTGTCGATCGGCCGCCAGGCCGCCAGCGCCCTGGCCTACGCGCACGAACAGGGCGTGATCCATCGGGACATCAAGCCCAGGAACATCATGGTGGACAATCAGGGGATTGTCAAGATTGCCGACTTCGGGATCGCAGCCGCAAGCGGGGAGAGCTCGATCACCGCCATCGGCCAGATTGTCGGGACCCCTGAATACATGTCTCCGGAACAGGCGTGCGGAGAGAATCGGGACGGGCGAAGCGATCTCTACTCGCTGGGCATGGTCTTATATGAGATGTTGACCGGCCATACCGCGTATGAGGGTGTCTCCCGTATGGCAATCGTCGGCAAACTCCAGAACGAACGTGGGGATGTTCCACTGAAGTTCCCAGAAGACGTGCCGGGACCGCTTCAGGATGTGGTCCGGTCTCTCCTACGGAGGCGCCCGGAGAATCGAATTGCGGACGCCCGCACGCTGATGCACCGACTCGAAGAACTGCAGAGGGGGTTTCCGAACTCGGAATTGGAAGTCCTGGGGACGCTGACCGGGATCTCGAAAAAGAACGGGTCGGCCGGGGGTGCCAGCGAGCCATACGGCGTACTGGGACCGTCAGATGATGCCTCGTCTTCTCCTCTGGAGGGGGCGCTGCTCGTGGCCGCGCCGTCTGGTTCCATCTCCTTCGGAAAACCCAGCTCCAGCCTGACGACGACCCGACCGGCCGGCGGCCAGCTTCGAACGGCTCGTGTCGTGTCGCCGATCGCCGTCGCGGCCGGAGTGGTCGTGGCGGTGATGGTCATGGCTGTGGGACTCTCCTATCTCTCCTCCGACCGGCACAAGCCGGCGACGGCGCCGCAGGCACAAGACCGCGCAGCCTTGGCGGAGAAACGTCTGGTGGCTGAGATCCGAGACCTGCAGGCCTCCGCGCGTACGGCGCAGGAGAAGGCGGCTCAGGCCCGGTCGGCGGCCGAGGCCGTCGGAGCCAAGCGGCAGACCACGCAGTCATACCAGCAGGCGCTGGGACTCGAAACCAAGGCGTCAGAAGCGTTTCAGCAAGGGAACATACTCCTCAGCCAGCGCCGATTCGGGGAGGCCAAGGCAAGCTTTCAGGCAGGAATCTCACACCTGAACCAAGCGCGCGACGGGTTCGTACAGGCTCGAGAAGCCGCTCTGGTCGGCAAGCCGGAATTATCACCGCGGGCCGGTGAGGGGGCCATGCGGAAAGGCCCACGGCAGGAGAACATCAAGCGAACGACCGGGGCATCGCGCGGCGCGGGGGTCGTGGCGATCCCCAAGACCTCGCCGCAGACAGCCGCGATTCCTCTTGCTGAGGTTCGGGAGATGCTCACTTCGGCGCAGGCCTTGCTGGAACCGGTGGCGCAGGCCCGAACTCGCGCCGAGGCGTCAGGTGCACGGCAGCAGCGTCTCCGGAGCTACCAGCAATCGGTGGAGATTGAGGCCCAGGGGCTGCAGGCGGTGCAGATGGGAGAGAGTCTCATCACCCAGACCCGGTACCAAGAAGCCAAGACCGCCCTGCAAAGCGCACTCACCCTGTTGACTCAGGCTCGTGAGGGATATGACAGCGCCTGGAGTACGACCGTAAAAGGACGATAAGTGGGACAAGGTCAGTTGGTAAGCCGCCATCTCAACCGCGCGGTGTCTCAGCAATCATAGTCAACATCATTTGGGTCAAGACCGGGCAGCGAGCAAGAGCCCGGCCACGGCCATCACCCCTCCTGCCACTGACACCAGAAAACCGATCCCTCCCAGCACAAACCACGGCCTGATGCGAGCGAGTTCCTCAGGGGCCAGCCTTGGGTGAAGATCGGCCGGCGAGACCCACCATCGGGCCGGGACGGGCTTCGTTACGCGGGCCAGGCTTCGATAGAGCAAGATGTGATACCACAAGCCGGCCGGCATCCCGGTGACGAGTCCGGCAAACAGCGCCATCAGCCCACATTCCGTCATGAACTCCGGCGATAGCATTGTGGCGAAGAGGCCGACCAGTCCAACGGCGAAAATCGCGCACAGCACCAGAATGGTCTCGATCATGGGCGGCATTCTAGTCGATTCCGCGCCAGAAATCTTGGATAGTGGATATTTGTGAGTCTTCCGGGCTAGACTTGCCACGTGAGCGACGGCAGCGAACAGCACCTGCTGGATGTTCTGGCAGCGCGGTACGGCATCGCCCCAGAGTACCATGATATCTGGGGACAACGGCATGTCGCGTCTGCGGAGAGCAAACGCTCGATTCTCAGGGCGATGGGCCTTCGTGCCGATACGGCGGAAGACCTGCGCAGGGAACTGGCAGCCTGCCTGGAGACGCCCTGGCACCGGGCATGTGACCCGGTGATGGTCCAGCGGACTGGCGTCGGTCCGCAATCCTGGTCGTTCCGCATGCCGGCAGGAGAGAGCGAAACGCAGGATGTGCGGATTTCCTGGGAAGTCCGTGACGAGGAAGGGACGCTTCAGCAGTCCGGCACGGCAGGCCCCGGTCTCAACCCAGCGGAGGTCCAGACTATCGCGGGTCGGCGGTACGTCCGTTTCGAGCTGCCCGTCCCGGTAGAGCTCCCACATGGGTACTACGACCTGACAGCCCGCGGGCACACGCCCTCGCAGCAGGTGGCAGGAATCCTGCGTCTGATTCTCACACCTGGTCAGTGCTACGCGCCTACCGAAATCAGTGAGGGCAGGCGGATCTGGGGATTGGCGATCCAAGTCTATGCTCTGCGCTCGACCAGGAACTGGGGCATTGGCGATTTCAGTGATCTGAGAGAATTCGTGGAGTGGGCTGCGAAGGACCTGGGCGCGGGGGTCGTCGGGGTGAATCCGCTCCATGCCCTCACGAACTCCCGGCCCTCTCACATCAGCCCCTATTCTCCAGACAGCCGGCTGTATCTCAACGTCATCTATCTTGATGTGGAACGGATCCCGGAATATGCCGAATCGGCAGCCGCCCAGCGTCTGGTGATGACCAATGCTGTGACCTCCAGGCTGGAGGTGCTGAGAGAAGGGGAGATGGTGGACTATGACCAGGTCTACGCGCTCAAACGGGCGGTCCTCGAGGCGCTGTTTGCCACGTTCCTGGAGCGGCACCTGGCCTACTCGTGGGAAGGGCGGCGCGCCAGCACCGAGAGGGGACTAGCGTTCGAGCGGTTTGTCCACGAGGAAGGCGACTTGCTTGATCGGTTCTCCGTCTTCCAGGCTCTGTCTGAGGAACTGCGGCGTGAGTATCCGGAGGTTTCGGCATGGCAGGAGTGGCCGGAACAGTACCGGCATCCGCAGTCAGAGGACGTCGTCGCATTTCGGAAGTCCCATGAGAGGGCGGTCCGGTTCCACCAATATCTCCAGTGGGTCGCCGCGGAACAGCTTGGTGAAGCCGCGCAGCGCGCACGCGACCTCGGGATGCCCATCGGGCTGTACCACGATCTGGCGTTGGGCTGTGACCGGTCGGGCAGCGAGGCCTGGGGCTATCAGGACGTCTTGGCGCTGGAGGCCAATTGCGGGGCTCCACCGGATGCACTAGGCCCGGCCGGGCAAGACTGGGGGTTGCCGCCGATCAATCCCGTGACCTTGCGAGCAAGCGGCTATCGCATGTTCATCGCGATGTTGCGGAATAATCTGCGCTGCGGCGGCGCGCTCCGGATCGACCACGTCATGTCGCTGTTTCGCCTCTTCTGGATCCCGCGCGGGCGGCCGGCGTCCGAGGGGACCTACGTTCGCTATCCGGCGGAGGACTTGCTCGGGATTCTGGCCTTGGAGAGCGTGCGTCATCACACCATGGTGGTGGGTGAGGACTTGGGAACGGTGCCGGATGAAGTGCGCGCGAGGCTCGCCACCGCCCGGGTCCTCTCCTACCGAGTGCTGTATTTCGAGCGCGGCCACGCGGGCGAGTGGAAGGCACCCGGGGCCTATCCGGCCCAAGCCATGGCCGTCGTCGGAACGCATGATCTTCCCACCTTGGCCGGTTACTGGGCGGCTGAGGACATCGAGACCCGCTCCAGATTGGGGGGCTATCGACACGAGGAGGCCCACCTGCAGGCACTGGTGGATCGGCAGCGGGACAAGAGGAGCCTTCTGGCCGCTTTGCGTGCGGAGGGGTTGCTTCCGGACGGTTTGCCGGACGACCTGGCTGCCGGGCGGGAGCTCACCATGGATCTCTACCTGGCCATCTACGCCTTTCTCGCTCGCAGCACTTCGTGGATCGTGCTCGCGTCCCTCGAAGACGTGGAAGGAGGGATCGGGCAAGTCAACGTGCCCGGGACCGTGGATGAATATCCGAACTGGTCGCGCAAAGCTTCTGTCCCGCTCGAGGCTCTACCGGAGAATCCCAGAGCGCGCCGCCTCGGTGAGCTGATGCGGACGCTGAGGCCGTCACGGTGACGGTCGGGCGAGCGGGGGCGCCAGCAAGAAGCCGAACAATCCCATGGTAAGGCAGAATCCGATCACATCCGTGGTGCAGCTCTTCAAACGCATCGTCGGGACCAACCGAAACGTGCTGATGCTGGGGGTCTCGGCGGTGCTCATTCTGCTCATTGTCCTGGCAGAAACAACCGTGCCGGCCAACGTCGTGGGTGCCTATGGCTTTGTGCTGCCGATCTTGCTGATCGCGACGGCCAGGAATCGTCGCTTGATGCTGGTAACGCTCCTGCTGTGCATTTTGGCCACCTACGCCGGATTACTGAGGCCGACGAAGCCCGGTCGCTTCGTGACCGCCGCCATCAACCGAACGGTGGTCGTCGGCGTCCTCATGGGCGTCGCCTATTTCGCCATGACCCGGGAGGAGCGCAAGGCTCGGGAGGAAGCAGCCCGCGCCGAGCTGGCGTTACAGACCGAACACCTGCTCAAGGCCAATGCTCAGCTCGTGGAGATCAAGGATGCGTTGAACCGAGCGGAACGGCTCGCGGCGGTCGGCCAACTTGTGGCGTCTGTGGCGCACGAGGTGGGGACCCCGCTCCACTCTATCGGGTGGCATGTCCAGGCGCTTGGGGAAGAACCGATGACGAGTCCGGACATGCGCAAGCGCATCGGCATCATCGAGTCGCAAATTAATCGCGTGGTACGTATCATCGAAGAGCTGCTCTCCTCCACCCGCCAGAGAAAACCCGTCCTCGCGCCGCTGCCGGTCGAGAATTTGGTCCAGCCAGTGGGGGCCCTCATGGCCCCCGCCTTTGCCGGAAAAGGCGTAAGCCTCAGGGTGGAACCGATGGATGCGGGGGCTTACCTGCGCGGCGATGTGGAGCAGTTGCAACAGGTTCTGGTCAACCTGATGGAGAATGCGCTGGCGGCGACGAAGCCCGGGGACGAGGTCCTGGTGGCGGTGAGTCGCCGTGCTCCGACGCTTGATGAAGCGGAGCAGAGACGCCGGAGCGGTGAGCCGCCGCTTGAAGCGCTGGTACTGCTGACCGTGCGTGATACGGGCTGCGGGATCTCGGAGGAGCACCTCGCCCGGACTGCGGAGCCGTTCTTTACGACCAAAGCGATCGGCGACGGGACCGGCCTCGGCTTGTTTCTCAGCCGCCAGATCGTAGCCGCCCACGGCGGCGAGCTGTCGATCCAGAGCGAGGTCGGCAAGGGAACGACCGTAACGATCGCGCTCCCCGGCGAGTCTGAACGAACGATCGGAGAGGGGTGACGCGAAGATGGAACCTGACGCCAGAATACTCGTGGTTGATGACGACGCGGTGGCGCGCGATCTTCTGGTCGAGGCATTGCAGAAGGACGGGTATGAGGTGGAGTCGGTCGCCTGTGGCGCGGACGCGATCGAGCGTGGACGGGCCACGCGATTCGACCTGGTCCTGACGGATATCCGGATGGGTGCCGTGGACGGGTTTGCCGTGCTGCGGGAGATCAGAGCAATCAGTCCGGAGACCTCGATCGTGCTCCTGACCGCCTTCGGATCCATGGAGGGAGCCATCGAAGCGATCAAGCAGGGCGCCTACGACTACCTGGCCAAGCCCTTTAAAAAGGAAGAGATCGGCCTCGTGGTACGGCGTGCTCTGGAGCACAGCCGTCTGCTGCGGGAGAACCTTCGTTTCAGAGAAGAACTCCGGGAACGGCATGAGCCCTCGCCGCTCGTCGGAAGCAGCCCGCCCATGCTGGAGGTCTACAAGCTGGTCGCGCGCGTGTCGACCGGCAGAAGCACCGTGCTGCTGGAGGGTGAGAGCGGTACCGGCAAGGAATTGATCGCGCGGGCCATCCATGCCAACAGCCCGCGGCGCGATCGGCCGTTCGTGCCAGTCAACTGCGCGGCGCTGGCCGAGACGCTGCTGGAATCCGAAATGTTCGGACACGAACGGGGCGCCTTTACCGGCGCGGTTGGGGCCAAAGAGGGGTTGTTCGAGCTGGCGCATGGCGGCACCATTTTTCTGGATGAGATCGGCGATATCGGTCCAGCGTTGCAGGTCAAACTCCTCCGAGTGATCCAGGAACAGGAGATCCGCCGTGTCGGGGGGACCGCCTCGATCAAGGTGGATGCCCGGATCATCGCCGCGACCAACCGGGATCTGAGCGCGCTGGTCAAGGATGGTCGGTTCCGCAAGGATCTCTTCTATCGGCTGAATGTCGTCCGGATTGTCCTGCCTCCGTTGCGGGAGCGACGGAAGGACATTCCGATGCTGGCGCATCATTTCCTGCAGAAATTGACCGCAGGCACGACGCAGCCGATCAGAGGGTATGTGCCGGAGACGATGGCCCTCCTCCAAGCCTACGCCTGGCCGGGAAACGTACGCGAATTGGAAAACGTCATCGAGCGTGCGGTGTCCCTGTCTCACGGTCCGCTGATCCTGCCGAGCGATCTGCCAGAGCTGGTACCGACGGCCCCGACCTCAGTCGGGGATGACGTGTGGGATCGCTCGCGGGGACAAGGGGAGGGACTCCTGACGCTGGAGGAAGTGGAGAAACAGCACCTGATTCAGGTGCTGCGGGAGACCGGGGGCAATAAGGTTCGCGCCGCGAAGATCCTGGGCATCGACCGGAGGACGCTCTACCGGATGGCAGAACGATTTGGGGTTGCGCTGGGCGACGAAGCAGGCGAGTAGTAGATTACAATTTTGATTGTAGAATTTTGAATTTCGAATGTTCAGCGAGTAAGTCCAAATTCGAAATTCGAGATACTCACAGGAGTCCGAGCGCATTGCGGAGCAGTCGGAGCTGGTTCCGCGCAGTCTGTTGAAGCGGAGTCTCGTACCCGCGCCAGGCCGAAAAGAGGCTCTCTTTCCCTTCGTACGTGACTTGGATCGTCACGTGAGTGGCGCCCTCGCTTTCCTGCTTCAGGGTGGCGGTGACCCAGCTCCGGCCGACGCCGAACCGCCTGCGCAGCAACCAGTCCCAGACACTGTCGATTTCCTCCCGATACTCGGTGGTCACGGTGTGTTCCTGGCCGTCGTTCCCCTGGTCACCGTCGCTCCGGATGGTATAGCCACCTGCCGAGAGGACCTGGAAGACCGCAGTTTTCACCTCAGCTTCCGGTCTGGGCAGGACAGCCTCCGCCGTGTCTACGGGCTGCGGGCCTTGGGTGGAGGCGCAGCCAAGCCACAAGACGGTGATCCCCAACCACACGGCGCTGCGAAGGCAGAATCGGTCCCGACGCCTTTTTCTCTCACTTCGCATCAGCCGTTTGCTTCTCCTGCTCATCTACGCCCCTCTCCGCTCGTCTCTTATCGTGCGCCTCGTGCCCCGCACCTCGCGCCTCCCGCTTACGTCTTCAGCCGGTACACCAGATGGGTATCGGTCTGCGCAACGCGTTCGATGGAATGAATCTTCGTCAGCACCAGCGAGGTCAGCGTGTCCTGGTCAGGCACTTCCGCGACCGCGAAAATGTCTGGTTTCCCCCAACACGGATCGAGGGTCTTGATCTCCTTGATCTCGGAAAGGGCTCTGATCACGTTGACGGTCTGTCCGGGCAGCACATTGATCAGGACGTAAGCACGGTCGGGCATGTCTGTTTCTCCGTTCAAGCGGCCGACGTTATGCAGGGTTGGTCGTGTGTGGCCCATCGGTTTGCCGACCTGCTCCAGCCGGGAGAGGACCCTAGCGGATGCGCGGGTGCCAAGTCAATACAAATTCGCGCCCAGCAGGGATGGCGGGCAGCGTCGACTACTTCGGGAAGATCATGACTTCGACCTGCATGCCGTGGAACTCGCCTGTCAGGTCCGTTTCGAGGCGACGCGGGCTTCCGATCCTGCCCTCAGGATCGTACACGAAGCAAAACAGGGTTCCGCACTTGGGGTGTTTCTCGTAGTGTTGGCAATCGGTCAAGAGTTGCTCGGTGATCTCTCTGGCTCCAAGCCCCTGCCTGGTCCGCCTGACTTCGATCAGGATCTGCTCGTCATGGAGCAACAGGTCCGTCCGCCTCGTCCCGCCCGTGTACGGCGGCGTCCACTCCTCCGTTCCGATGTCGTCGTACTCGAGGCAAAGCAGGGTATGGACCGCGTCCAGCGCATCATTTTCGTCCTCCACTTCGAGCGTCGCGCGGCCTTCGCGTCGCTGCCGGAGCTGCCGGGCGACGGCATGAAAGCGGGTGGAAATCTTTCGGATCAATTCCAGCGCTCGCTGGCGCGGGTCCCTGGATGGAGACGGCTTGGCAGGCCATTGGCCTGACGGTCGTGAGGCGTCCGCGGGAGCGGGCTGTGCGACCGGTGGCGCGGGCTGGGACACAGGTGCATAGTACGGCGGAGGGGTTGGAGTCGGATCGACAACGGGAGTCCGCGGCACAGGAGGCGCCTGACGCGGCTGGGGCACGGGCGGCGCTGCGCGGGGTGGCGCGGGGGGTGCAGCAGCCCGAGCGGCTGCATGTGTCCGGGGAGGCGGCGCCGTGGGCGCGGCAACAATCGGCGGTGGGCTCGGAGGCGGCGGGGGCGGGGGGATGGGGACGGCGGCCTGATCCCCATTCCCGACCTGAGCTTTCACTTGATCCAAGAGACCGCTGAGCGACCGGAGCATCGCGAGCGTGTCGGCAATGTCTGTCTCGAGAAGCGAGGGAATGCGATGGTGCTGGTGTTGGTAGAACTGAGCGGAGCGGTCGCCGAAGACTTCCCGGATGGTCTCTCTGACTTGAAATTCCGCCGTGACCCGCAGGGCATCACGATAGGGGAGCCCATCCTTCCTCAATTCCTCCACCTGGGCATACCGCTCGCGTAGCGCCTGAATCGCCTGGTTCACCTCGTCGACCGCCGTGAACACCCTTTGGCGGGGTCGTGGCGACTCGGTAGATCGATTCCTTGCCATTCGTTTTCCCTCGTCCAAAACGAGGCATCGGCCTTTCCCCGCGGGCTCAACTCGACTTCGCCCCACAGGGAGAGGGGGTTTAGGCCATTGACATGGATATTCTAGCTCGGATTGGTTCGAATTCCTACTTCGCAAGCGGATTCAGGCGCGTCATGCTTCCGGCTGTCTGAGAAGCCCCTCCTGAGCCTTCTCAAGCTTGAATCCCGAAGACCGAGGCAGCTTTCTTCACATCTCGTGGCTTGACCCAGAAAATGGCCCCGTACCGGCCCTGACCAGAACACACGGCGTCAATGGCAGTGACATTGATTTTGGCTGCGGCAAGCCTCTCCGTCAGACTAGCCACCGCCCCGGCCCGGTCGTCTCCCTCGGCAAGGAAGCAGGTTTTGGGACCCTGCGCCTTCCATTTCCATTGTTTCACCGCGTCCTTGAACGCCGTCGGGTCCGTGGTGACAAAGTCGAGCTGGGCGCGGCGGGCGCGTGGAAAACCAGAAAAGGCGGCGAGATTGATACCGGCTGCGCGCAAGGTGCCGAGCATCCTGGCTGCTTCACCTGGTTTATCTGGAACCTCAACCTTGAAGTACTGAGCGGTACGAACTGTATCCGACATATGCGCCTCCTCCACCCGGTAAGCTGATAGGTGTCGCCCCAGTCCTATGCTCGCGTGCCCGCTGGGATCGGACAGGGCACGTGGAAGGGGCTCATTGTAGCTCAACCGGAAAAAACATCAACCCGCTCGGAGCGCGCAGGCAGGGGGAAGCCCTCGGAGGATGGTTTCAGCGGGGCGGGGTCGGCTTGGTGACTACGGGCAACTACAGTAAGGATTCCTTGATGTTACGGGCGTGGACGGTTCTTCCCGCGCATCTCCTTCATCATGCTCTCCAGGTCCGCCTCCTCCCGGCTGACTTCGCCGACCAGGTTGTCGAGGCTGTACGGGCGTGGTGGGGTCTGGACCTGCGGCGGAGTGGTCGGGGGCTGGGCCGGCTTCGCCGGTGAGCCGGTGGAGCCGCCGGACGAGCCCGAACCCCCGCCTGATGCCGGGCCGCGGCGATCCGGCTCGGGAAACGATTGGGCCACATTGAGCCCGACCCCCTGCTGGCGGAGCCATTTGAGGGCCACGCTAGATTTCAACGAGAAGCTGATGCTGGTGATCGGCAACCCGTCTGCCGCCAGGCGTGCAATGGCCGTGTTGATGCCGATGACGTGTGCTTGGGCATCCAGCAGCGGCCCCCCGGAGTTCCCTCGATTCAGACCGGTTTCGGTTTGAAAGACATCCTTGCCCGGAGTATTTTGGTAATTCTCGAATTCGGCGCTCACGACCCCTGTCGTCAAGGTCCAGAGCCCTCCCTGCTCTGGATGGCCGATGGCCGCGACGCGGTCACCGATCCGTACAGGCCGAGGGTCGACCAACTCGAGCACCGGCAGCCCGCCCTGCGGTGCCTCGGCCTTCAGCAAGGCGAGGTCCAGGGCTTCATCGACGGCCAGGACACGGGCCTCTAGCCGCCTGGAGAGGTCGGTCTTGGAATTGCCGGTGACGCGGTCCGGCTTCAGGAAGACCAGCACCCGCGGGTAGGGTTTCCCACTGTTGCCTTCGATCACCACGTGGGCGTTCGTCAGGACGAGGCCGTCTTGCCTGATGATCGAGCCCGTCCCACCGTTTCCCTTGCCCTTGTCCGAGACGCCGATCACCATGACCACGCCCGGCGCCGAACGCTCGTAGACCTGTTGGGTGGTCAGCTCGGCGGCCACGGAGGGCGTGGCTCCCACGACAACGAGGAAGCCTGTGGCCCAGGCGAGTGAGGCGGCCCACAGCGGGAGGAAGTTGCGCTCGCGGTTCATGGGTTCTACTCCTTGGTCATGCGTGCCAGATTTCCGGCACCGGTGGATTGCACAGGGGAGGCCCATCCCGAGCATGCACGATACAACAATTACGCTATCACGAAGTCGGGGGAACATCAAGGAGGGGGTCTGGCAGTTCGGGGCGGCTCCGCAGCTTTTCGTTGACAGGCCTTTGATCGTGGCATACCCTAGTGGAGAACACTTTTGGTGAGAATGTAGTGCTCTGGACCATCCACGCACGGCGGAGTGAGGAATGAGCGGGGAATTATCGAGGAAGGGAACGACGGAGAAGTCAGCCGGCATGGGACGTGAAGAAGAATATCGATATCTCAAAGGGTGGGTGCGGCATCTCTCCGCCGTCGATCCACCCACCGGGTTGCTCAACCGACACGGCTGGATCACGGTTGCTGCACGGTACCTCAAGCGGGCCGCCAGGAGCCAGAAGCGGGTCGGGGTCCTCCTCGCGGATCTCGACCACTTTAAGCGGGTGAACGACGACTATGGCTACGATGTCGGGGAGCAGGCACTTCAGCATGTGGCGGAGGTGCTCGAGAGCCAGTTGCGACCGGGGGATCTCCTGGGCCGATGGCTTGAGGAGAAGTTCATCCTCTTCCTTCTGTCGGATGAATCGGAGGTGTTGGCAGGGGTCGCTGAGCGCCTGCGCAAGGCAGTGGAGGCCTCGCCCATGGTGAAGGACACGATGCGCCTGCCGATGACCATCAGTGTCGGCGCAGTCGACTGGAAGGTCAAGATCGGGGACCTGAAGGAACTGGAGGCCATTGTTTCTGAGGCCGAAGGCAGGGTGATTCGGGCCAAGGAACAGGGTCGCAATCGGGTCGTCGTCTGAGCCAAGCCTCACTGGTCAATCGTCATTCGTCATTTTTCAGTGTCGTGCTTTCACTCAGTCCTCAGCACCCAGTCCTCAGTCCTTCCCCATGATCTGATCCACCAGCGCCTGAATCGTGAGCGGCGCGCAACCCTCGGCCCGATTGTTGACCAGCACATAGGCCCGGCGTCCCTCTGCGATGGCCTGCCTGGCGAGGTTGACCACGTCGGCGCGCATCTGAGGGAGGGACTGGACGATCTTCGTATAGGGAGCCGCGGCCTTCAGCGCATCCTCATATTTCGTGCCCAGCGGCGTCAGGAGCCGGAACAACGCAAAGGGCGCGGTGAAAGATCGCGCCATCCGCCGATGCTGTTCCGTCAATGGCGGCATCGCAGTCCAGTGGTTGTAGGCATGTGCCACACCGTGGGCCCTGAGGATCGCCTGATAGTCGGGCCCGAGCAGCGCGGCGTTCCGGACCTCGATCGCGTAGGCATGGTCTTTCGGCAACTGGCCCAAGAATGTGTCCAGCTTGGGCAGAAACTCGTCCGGGTTGATCCCCCACCGCTGAAACTCAAACACAAACGGCCCCATGTGGCCGTTGAATTCCTCGCGATAGGGCCCCAGCACCTGCTCGATGAAGAGCTTCGCATCCAGAAATCGACGATTTGGTTGGCCGGCCTTGGTCCCATAGCGCGGGTGGCCTGCGAATTGGGGGATGGTGATTTCCTCCCAGACCTTCGAGCACATGTCGAAGCCGGGCGGAAGCTGCTGGGCGTAGTGGGCCAACTGTGCCGAGGTCGGCGGCCGGTAAAAGGTTTGGTCCAGTCCGACCGTCCGAAAGAGCGCCTGTCCTCGGTACTCGTACCGGGCGTACTCGGCCAGGCAGTCCTGCTTGAAGCGGCCCTTGGGGTACGCCTTCGCATAGATCAAGCCTTGCCACCCTTCATAGGCCCAGGTGGAGGTGCCGAATCTGATGAGATCGGAAACAGGCATGATGTCCGTGATGAGTTATGAGGGATGAGCACCGCACAGCCGCCTTCGAAGGTCCGGGCTAAAGACCCGTGACCTGGGAAGAACACTCATCACGCATCACTGATAACTCATCACTCGTCGTGATGTCCAGCGGCGTAATCTGGTGGACCGTGAGCGTGACTGCGCTGAAGTCCTCTTCGATGAGGCCTTCGAGAAGATAGGGCCGATCGCTGGACAGAAAATGATAGCAGCGGCGGTACGTGTCCGGGAACACAGTTGCGTCGTAGAGGGCGGTCGTATCCTCGAACGAGACAAACTCCATCGGTTCTCCGTCTTTGGTCTCTACCCCTTTGCTGGTGATCAGCCAGCCAAGCATGGTGACCCGCTGGCCGACATGTCGGGCCATGTTGCAGGCCGGAATATGGGGACTGGCTCCCGCCGTCGCGTCTGCGCTGAGGCGGGTGCCTGTCCCCATATTCGCGGGGACAGGCTCGGCGTTGCGCCGTGCCTGTCCCCGTCCGAACTCGGAAGGGGGACAGTCCCCTAGCAACTCCAGCGGATGCCGGCTGAGGGGGAAACCCAGCGTCTCGATCTCCTGCCGGGCCAGCTGTTCTTCCGAATAATCTGTCGGGATCGGCAGCGGGCCCGGCAGTGCTGAGGACTGAGGACTGAGGACTGAGCGGGTGGTCAAGGACTGAGGACTAAGGGCTGAGGACTGAGCGGCGAACGGCGGATGCCCCTCACCCCATCCCTCTCCCCCCAAAGGGGGAGAGGGGAGGGAGAGGGAGCGATGCGCGAGCAGGCGCCAGAGCAGTGCCGGCCTGGTGAGTTCTCCGGCGATCGAGTCGAAACAGCCGGCCTTGATCAGCACGCGGGCCTGCGCTGGTTCAGGATTCACCCGTTCCAGAAACTCCTGGAACGACCGGTAGGGACCGTGCGCCGCGCGCTCCGCGATCACCTGCTGTGCGAACGTAAGAGCGAGCGTCTTGATGTGCATCAGGCCGACGCGGATCGTGTGTCCGGCACCGGTAGAGGGCCAGGCGCTGGCGTTGATGTCCGGTGGCAGGATCGTGAGCCCCATCCGGCGACTCTCCGACAGGTAGGCAAACGTCGAGTAGAAGCCACCCTGGTTACTGAGGACCGCGGCCATGAACTCGGCCGGATGGTGGGCGCGCAGATAGGCGGACTTGAATGACACCTGCGCATAGCTGGCCGAATGGGGTTTGCAGAAGCTGTACCCGGCAAAGCTCATGATCATGGCCCAGATGGCCTCGATCGCGGCGGGAGAGGCCCCGCGGGCGGCCGCGCCCCGAACAAACTGCTTCCGGTAATCGTAGAGCTGCCGTTGCTTGTGTTTCTTGCTGAGGACTTTCCGCAGCTGGTCGGCGTCCTCCAGCGAGAAGCCGGCCAGCGCCATGGCCACCTTGGTCACGTCCTCCTGGTACACCATGATCCCATGGGTGTCGGCCAGCACCTGTTCCAAGACGGGATGCAAGGGGCGGTAGGCCCCGCCGTGGGCCCGCCGGACGAATTCCCGGATGAACCGATTGGCCGCCGGTCTGATCAGGGACGAGACGATGACCAGGTACTCGAACAGGTCGGCCCGGGCCCGGCGTGCCGCGGGCATCCCGGTCCACAGCTTCTTGAGCAACAACCGCGTGGCCGGGGACTCGATATAAAAGCAGCCCATCGTCTCGCCCCGCCGGATCAAGTCCTGGGTGTCGGCGTCGGAAAGCGGGTCCCAGGTGGCATAGTCCAGCCGGTGGCCGGTGTTCCGCGCGATCGCCTCCAGCGCGTCGCGAATTACCGCCAGCGAGCGATTGCCCAGGAGATCGATCTTGACCAGGCCGGCTTCTTCGGTCTGGTCCTTCTCCCACTGGATCACCGGCACGCCCTTGGCCGCCACCTCGACGGGAACGTAACGCCGGATTTCGTCGGGTACGATCACGATGCCGCCGCAATGGAGCGCCAGGTGGCGAAAATGCCCTTCCAGGTGCACGGCCAGGCTGAGGATCTCCGGCCACGGCTCCCGGAGCGCGAGCTCCCGACTCAGTCGTTGCGCCCAGACGTGAGGCGTCAGGACCTGCTCGAGTCGCAGGAACGTCGCGTGCCGCAGGATGCGTTCGGTCGCCCGCCCGATCTCGGCCGGAGGCATCCCGTAGACCTTCGCGACCTCCCGAAGGGCTGCGCGGATGGCGAGACTGTTCTGGTTGGCCACCATCGCGGCGCGCTCCGCCCCGTACCGCGCGAAGACCCGATCCAGCACGCGGTCTCGTTCGTCCCAGGGGAAATCGAGATCAATATCCGGCGGATCGTGCCGGCCCAGATTCAAGAAGCGCTCAAAGAACAGATTGTGCCGGATCGGGTCCACGTGGGTGATCCCCAGACAGTAGGCCACGATGGACGCGGCGGCCGAGCCGCGACCGCAGGTCAGGGGTGCATCCCGCACGATCTCCTCCACGACCAGAAAGTAGTGGGCATACCGTTTGGTCTCGATGACCGCCAGCTCCTGCTCGATCCGCTGCCGGACGGCCGGCGCAATGGTCCCATAGCGCCAGGCAGCGCCCGCCTCCGTCTTCTCTCGCAGCCACGCGAAGGCCTGGCGATCCGATAGCTGTCGGAAGGCCGGGAAGATGGTGTCCTTGAAATCCCAGTCCGTGCGACAGGCCTCCGCGATCCGGCGCGTGTTGGCCAGCGCATGCGGGACGTGGGGGAACTGACGCTCCAGCACCGCAAGCGGCGCGAGCCAGTGGTGGGGCGCGCAGCAGGCATCCGGTGGAAGTCGCGAGTGCGTTGTGTTCAGCGCGATGGCGCGCAGCAGACGGTGAAGGGCGAACTCCTCGGGCCGCACGAAGTGTGCTCGGTTGGTGGCCACCGGTGGAAGACCCGTGCGGCGGCTGAAGGCCAGGGCCTCGTGCATCATCGTCCCCGCGGTCAGCTCCACGTAGAGGTCCTCAGGCGACTCTCGCTTCCAGGCCGTGAGCGCCGGCAGATCATCCGAGAACACGATCAGGCCCGTTCGATAGCGGGCCACGGCCGGGATGAACTCGAAGGCGTCATCGCAATGCCGGGCGGAGAGCAGCCGGCAGAGGTTGGCGTATCCCTCGGTGGTTTTCGCCAGGAGCACGGCGCGGTGGCGCGCCGGTGCGTGCTCGGCGTCCTCGTGCGTCAGCTCGGCCCCAAGGATGGGTCGCAGGCCCGCCTGCTTGGCGACTTCCAGAAACCGAATTGCCCCATAGAGGCCGTTCGTGTCGGTCAGCGCCAGTGTATCGGCGCCCTGCGCGCGCGCAGCCTCACAGAGCGCTTCCAACGACGACACGCCCCGCATCGGGGAATAACTGGAATGCACATGGAGATGAACGAAAGAGGACATCGTTTTCTATTCCCTCTCCCCTCTGGGGAGAGGGGTGGGTGAGGGGAACTCACAGCATAGGGTGAGGGTGAGTCACTGCCTCGGCGATCTGTTCTAGAACTGCATCTGGATTGGTCAGAACCTCGTGGTCCCAGAACCGGAGAACCCGATAACCAAGCTGAACTAGAAACTCAGTCCGGCGCTGATCGGCTTGAATTTGGCTGGCATGGTGCCCGCCGTCCAGTTCCACCACGACTCGACGTTCCGGGCAGCAGAAATCTACGATGTAGCGGCCGATCGGATGCTGGCGACGGAACTTAACGCCATTGAGCTGGCGGGCACGGAGGCCCATCCATAGCTTGCCTTCGGCATCGGTCTGGTTACGTCGGAGGCGTTTGGCAAAGAGCCGTAGCCTCGAAGCTCGAACCGTCACACTCTTCCCCTCACCCCCTCCCTCTCCCCGAAGGGGAGAGGGAGTTCTGTGTTCGTCCATAGCTAATGATGCGTTCGCCGAAGCGGTCGCGTACGCGGTCCAGCGCCAACGCGAGCCGGCGCGCCCGCGCCGGATTCTTCTGCTCAGCAAATCCCCCCTCACCCCAACCCTCTCCCACAAAGGGGCGAGGGGGAGTTCTCTGCTGCATAGATGGATTACCGGTCCATGAGGACTGTTCAGAAAACCTCTTTCTCCCTAACCCTTCTCCCTGGCTTTCTCCTCGCCCCGTGTGCCCGTTGCTCTTGAGCTCGCAATGGGCCATGGGGAGAGGGAGGGGTGAGGGGCTTTCCTCGTCGAAGAGCAACAACTGCCCATCAGGCGGCGTCAGCGCTTCCGCGCCCACCGTCATCATCCGGACCCGCACACGACGCCGCACGCAGCGTGTGAATAACGTTGTCACAGATGGAGAAAGCTCGGCTTCCCAGGCGGTGCCGGCGCTCAGGCGCTGGCACCGCGTGATCTCCACCTGATCGCTGTAGCGCACCGTGAGGGTCACGCGATGGCAAACTCGCTGCAGCCGGCGAAGTTCCCGGCACAGTCGTTCCAGCACGCCGGAGAGGTGACCCAGCAGTCGGCCGTCGTCCAGCTCGTCAGGGTCCAGGGTCACCGACAGCTCCAGCCGCGGCTGTTGCGGGAGCGGCAGCACCGGCGAGGGATCAATGCCCTGGGCCCAGTGGTGCAGAAGCATCGCGTGAGAGCCCAAGACCAGTTCGAGCGCGGGCAGCGGGCTCTCCGCGATGTCGCCCCAGGTCAGGAGATTCAAGTCCGCGAGCGTTCCCAGCACGGCTCTGGCGTGGGCGCGAGAGAGTCCCGGCAGGATGGAGACGGGGAGGGGGGCCAGGAAGGGCGGCTCCGAGCCAGGCCGGACCTCGCAGAGTTGCAGGGGATGCATCAACGTGGCGGCAATGTGGGCGACCAGCTTGTTACTTCCCACCCCGGCGACCCCGGCGAGCCCGTACCGGCTCGCCACGTCCCGCTGGATGCGCAGCGCTGCGTCGGAGGTCGGTCCGAAGAGACGCGTCGTGCCGGTGAGATCCAGAAACAGGTGCCCCGGCCTGACCGGCTCCCAGATCGGCGCATAGTGAGCCGCGACGATGTCCAGGGCCTGCTGCGCCTGCCGGACGCGAGTAGGATCGGGCGGCAAGAGGCGCAGGGAGGGGCAACGCCGGCGGGCCTGGTCCATCAGCATCCCGGCCAGCACGCCGTCCTGCTGCGCTTCCTGCGATACTTCAGACAGGCGCGCGCGAGAGTTCTGGAGGGACGCGATGGCCACCGGCCGGTCCCGGAGCGAAGGCGTCGCCGCTCGCGCCAGCGCGATCTCCAGGGCGGGAATCTGAAAACAGACAATCTGACGATCCACAATTCAAATGAAGTGCTGAGGACTGAGTGCTGAGGACTGAGTCGTCGTCGAAGAAGGACTGAGGACTAAGGACTGAGTGCTGGGGTTCAGCGTCGAACTCGGTCTTCCCTACAGCCCAAGATCTCAGTCCTCAGTCCTCATACCGCAGTCCTTGTTTCGTGCGACTCAGTCCTGTTTCCCTGATCTCTCTGTTTTTGAACGGATGCCCTCAGCCCGCCGAGAATGCGGCCGACCTCCTGGGCTTGAGCCAGTAGCGAAGCAAACCGCTTTGGTTCAAGGTGTTGAGCATCCAATGCAACATAGAGGTGAGACCGCACCTCAGCGCATGAGCTCTTGGCAACGCTGAGGAATTGATGAAACTCGGATCGTCCGCCGCGCTCAAACCCTTCCGCGATGTTCGACATGATCGAGGTAGATGCTCGACGGAGTTGGTCACGTAATCCAAAGTCTTTCATGAAAATGCCTTGGGAAGAGACAGCGTAAATCTCGCGGGTGAGGGCTCTCGCCTTCTGCCAAGCTATCAGATCCTCAAATCGCCGAATGGTTGTTTGTCTTTCCATCGCTTTTCTCCTTATGTTAAAGAACCTTGTTGCTTGGTTCGACAGTTCCACCTCTCAGTCCTCAGCACTCAGTCCTCAGTCCTAAGTTACCGGCAGTACCGGATTACTCCGATCACGATGCCCAGGATCTCGAAGGCATCGGAGGGGGTGAGCACGATCGGCTTCATCGCGGCATTGGCGGGATGCAACTCGATGCGGCCTTCCTTGCGGGCGTACTTCTTGATCGTGGCCTCCTGGTTGACGAGCGCGACGACCGTCTGGCCGTTGCGGGCGGCGGCCTGCTTGCGCACGATCACCAGGTCGCCCGACAGGACCCCTTCATCGCGCATGGAGTCGCCTTTGACCCGCAGAGCGAAGGTTTCCCCGCCCCGCACCATCGCAGGGGGCACTTCGACCAGTTCGGACTGGGACACCGGCTCGATCGGGTCGCCCGCCGCCACGATCCCGGCCATGGGGATCCGCACCGCCTTGGCGAGTTGGGTCAATACCACCTCGACCACCCCGGGAATCCGGCGCGTTCCGCCTTCATACCGGGTAATGGTCATCCGGGTGGTCCGGAGCTGGTCGGCCAGTTGGGTTTGGGTGAGCCCCAGACCCTGTCGCAGTTTCTTGAGCTCCTCCGGCTCCATGTAACCAATGGTTACATAGCCGAGGACTCCCTGTCAAGCCTGCTCTTTCTTCAGGGTTCTTCCCACACCCCCTTCGGGGGGAGGGCAAGGTGAGGGGAGGGAAGATAAGGGAGGTCGTGCCCGGTTGACACTGTCATACAAATCAAGTATCGTGTCCGACAGGAGGTTAGCCTATGGCACTGATTCAGGTATCGGCTCGGTTGGATCCGGTCACGTTGAAGCGGGCGAGGAAGGCCCTGGCGGCCAAAACGACCAGTGAGACCATTCAGAAGGCCCTCGATCTAGTGACCGAGAAGTCGGCGCACGACCGGGTGATCCGACGGTACAGCGGCGTTGGAGCGCCGGATGCCTTTAAAGACGAGTAGGTTCGCAGTTCTGGATACCTCGGTCTACATCGAGAACTTTAGAACCGGTCGCTTCACCCTTCGGATACTTCAGTCCGCCTTTATCCCCCGCTGCTCGGTCGTTGTTCTCCACGAGTTGCTCCGCGGCGCCAGGTCCCGATTGGAGCAGCGGTTCGTTCATGATCTGGTCAATCGTTGCCAGATTGTCAGCCCCACCCCACAGCAGTGGCTAGAGGCTGCGGAAATCCTGCGCGTGATGCGGAAGCGGGAGCGCTACGATCCGAACAAGGTTCGAGAGATAGCGTTCGATGTGTTGATCGCCCTGTCCGCCCGCAGCATCGGTGCAACGGTGATCACCTGTAACGCCGCCGACTTCCAGACGATCCGCCGCTATCGCCCCTTTCACTTGCTGTGCTGGACCTAATCGAGGTCAGTGTGCCGACGCGGGAGGACATCCCTCTACGTCGAGCGAGGGTGGGAGCTTCCAAAAGGCAGGTCGGTCATTTGCGTTTCCACAGCCTGGGATCGAAGCGAAACGCCTGGGGTTTGTGGACGCGGATCCGTCGGAAATCGGAGTGGGCCGGGTTCAACAGATAGTTCCATTCCTGCGGAATCACGGCGGAGGGAACGGCGAGCACGGCCGTGGCCGCCTGGGACGCCCAGGTTGTTCCAAGCTCTTGAAGGACTGTCGGTGCCGGAAACGACCGCCAGCCATCCGGCAGGTCGGCGAGGGCCACACGATGCACGGCGAGGTGGTCGGGAATCTCGGCGGCAATCGAGACGAGGTCGGTGGGCGCGAGGTCAGTGTCGAGATTGACGAAGTACTCGAGGGCGGCCAGGGACAAGGATCCGGACGTGTAGACGATCCGGGTGCCGGGATGGTTCCAGCGCCCTTGGTAGAGGCGAGCGCCTTCGCCGTCAAAGGCGGAATAGCGCCGACGGCAGATTCGCCAGACTTGCACTAGCTGATCAAGCCGTGTTCGATACTCCCCAGGACCTGCTCAACCTGCCGGGCGCCGATCTCGCTATCGAGCAGGGCTAGAGGAGTGTGGCCGCCGAGCGCGCGGTTGGGCCGGCGCAACCACGTGGCGGCCTTCTCGTCACTGCCGAGGGCATCGGCAGCCTGCGCGCCGACCAGCGCCAGTCGGAGCAGGCGATCCGACTCGTCGGCCTGAAGCCTCCGTGCCTTCTTCCGACGGGCGATGGTGCGTTGGGGAAGGCTGATGGCCCGAGCGGCCTCCTGGCGGGCAAAGCCAAATTTCCCGATCAGGGCTTCGAGTGAGGCGTAGGGCAGCCCAGCGCGAACCCGATCGCGAAGGTCAGAGAGGCTAGCAATCCTCCATTTCAGGACTTTCTGCCCACCCAGGACCTCCACGACGTCTGCCGTCCGCAACATTGCCGGATCCCCCCTCGTCTGACAATCTGGCAGTTATTATACTGCCATTTGGCTGGCCCTGTCAACGTCCGACCACTCTCGCGCTTGGGGGAGGCTTCGACGAGCCTCAGGCGAGCGGGGGGAGGGTGAGAGGGAACTCCAAAGGTATGCTGGGGGATTTAAGTGGCTCTGCCGCATTTCGGCAAAGCTCACAGGGCCACTGCCTAGACGTGAGCTCGTATGTCAGAGGCCAAATACCTTCGCGATATCCCGCGGGGTCGCGCCAAGGGCGACCAGCCCACGCAACATCAAATCGATGGAGACGGTTTGATCCGCCGCCTCCATCTTGGCCACACGGGACTGACTCGACCCCAGGCGCTCGGCCAGGGCGACTTGCGAGTGACCTCGGGCTTCGCG
>Ga0187892_10000341_pt1 | contig 123309 bp, 111 predicted proteins | sample MA1701073metaG_FD_139345 | JGI IMG/M metagenome (GOLD analysis project Ga0187892, IMG submission 139345) | Bio-ooze microbial communities from a basaltic lava cave in the Kipuka Kanohina Cave System on the Island of Hawaii, USA - MA170107-3 metaG ... | reverse complement strand
TACGGGAGCCGGAGTCTTCCGTCTCAACGCGGGCACGGTGACGGCCAACGCGCCGGTCACGCTGCCGCGGCTGGAGTTCAACGGCGGCGTGCAGGACGGGGCGGCGACCGTGACGATCGCCGGCCCGCTCGCCTGGACGGCCGGGACGTTCTCCGGGGCCGGCGTGACCAACGCCAACGGCAGTGTGACGATCAGCGGGGCGGTCATCAAGGATGTCGCGATCCGGACACTCAATACACCCGGCAGCGTCGCCTGGACGGGCACCGGCGCGGTGCGGCTGAGCAGCAACGCGATCATCAACAACAGCGGGACGTGGGATTCGCAGGGCGACACGGTGCTTAGCTTCACCGGCCCGCAGGGCAGGACCTTCAACAACACGGGAACGTTCCGCAAGTCCGTGGGATCGGGGACCACCACATCGGCGGTGACCTTCAACAACGCGGGCAGCGTGCTCGCCCAGAGCGGGACGCTGGCCTTCACCGGTACCTACACGCAGTCCGCCGGCGCGACTTCGCTGGCGGGCGGAGCCATCAGCTCCACATTGCCCCTCGCGATCCAGGGCGGCCGCCTGGACGGCGCCGGCAACATCACCGGCAGCGTGATCAGCGGCGGGCTTGCCACGCCGGGGATGTCCCCGGGGATCATCTCCATCGCGGGCAACTACACCCAATCCTCGGCCGGAGCGTACAGGGTCGAGATCGGCGGCGCGACCCCCGGCACGCAGCTCGATCAGTTCAATCTGACGGGCACCGGCTCATCGAGCCTCAATGGCCTGCTGGAAGCGGACCTGATCAGCGGCTTCGTTCCGGCGCTGGGCAACACCTTCGTCATCATGAACCATGTCACGCGCACCGGGACGTTCACCGACTTCGACCTGCCGCCGATCGCCGGCACGCTGGGCTGGCAGGTCCTCTACAACCCGACGACCGTGGTGCTGGGCGTGGCCAACGGCTTCTGCCTGGACGCCGACCAGGACGGCGCCGATGTCTGCGGCGGAGGATGCACGCTGCGGCTCGGCCATGAGTGCGGCGACTGCAACGACAACGTCGCGGCGATCCGGCCGGGAGTCTCCGAGTCGTGCGACGGGCTGGACAACGACTGCAACGGCTCGATCGACGAGGGGTTCAACTCCATCGCGGAGACCTGCAACGGGCTGGACGAGAACTGCAACGGCCTCGCGGACGAGGGGAATCCGGGCGGCGGCAGCACATGCTCCACGGGAGAGCAGGGAGTGTGCTCTGACGGGACCTTGATGTGCGATGGCGGCGGGCTCCTGTGCGCGCGCGAAACGGGGCCCGGCCCCGAGCTGTGCAACGGCCTGGACGACGACTGCGACGGGTCCACCGACGAGGCGAGTGACGTCGATGGCGACGCCGTGGCGACCTGCACCGACAACTGTCCCGACACCTTCAATCCTCCGTCGGACTGCGACGGCTCCCCCGGCACACCGATCGAGCAGTGCGATCTCGACGACGACGGCATCGGGGATGTCTGCGACTGCACCCCGGCCGACCCGCTCAATCCGCCTCCGGTGGAAGTGGGCGGCAGCATCGTCGTGACCCGTCCCTCAGGCCAGACCTCGATCCAGTGGGGCGCCGTCCCAGGTGCGGGCCTCTACAACGTCTACAGGGGATACGTCACCGACGGGAATAGCTGGCTCTACGACCAGCAATGTCTTGGCGCGGGCGTGGCAGCCACCAGCAGCCAGGACCAGCTCGAGCCGCGCAGCTTCACCCTCTTCTACTACCTGGTGTCGAACAAGTGCGGAACATCCGAGAGCTTGCTGGCACGGGACTCGTCGGGCAGCGAAGTTCCGCAGCCCTTCGGGTGTCCCGCACTGACTCTCGATGCGGACGGCGATGGGACCGAGGAGGCCGCGGACAACTGCCCCGGCTTCAGGAACCCGACGCAGGGGGACTTCGATGCCGATGCCCACGGCGATGCGTGCGACAACTGCGCCGGCACCTCCAACCCGCTGCAGGAAAACAACGACACGGACGGGTCAGGAGACGCGTGCGATCCGGACGACGACAACGATGGAAGACTGGACGACGGCGACTCCAGCGGGATCGCGGGGGACCATCCCTGCACGGGCGGCGCCACGCTCAACTGCGACGACAACTGTCGCACCACACCCAACGCGAATCAGGCCGACAGCGACGGCGACGGGGTGGGGAACGCCTGCGATCCGTCCTGAGCAGGCCTGGACAGCGCACCCTGTGGGTCTCCATATTCTCGCCCGTCCGCGGCAGCGCACCCCCGCATACACACCTGCCGCGCTGGAGGCTCCATGCGCATCATCACTGCATCCATCCTCATCGCGGCTCTCGCGCTCACGGCGGCGTGCTCGGGACCCGCATCGTCCGGGTCCGGCTCCGGTTCCGCACATGTATCGCTCGACGGGACGACCTATCAGCTTCGCGATGTGTCCATCACGATCGAGCCGGGAGAGGATCCCTGGTTCCGCATCGATGGTGAGCCCGCCGCGAATCCTCATGACGACTGTGTCCCGGGACTGGGAGGCGGACTCGGGCTCTACGGCGATCTGCCTGATTCGGTGCGCGACACGGCCGACCTCGCAGGCCAGCGGCTGCGCGTCGACTTCAGCGGCGATGGCGACGATGCGAACTTCTGCTTCGTCGGCATGGGAGGGCTCGCGGGGGCCGAGGAGGCCTGGGTGACGATCGACTCGGTCAGCGGAGATCGCGTCAGCTTCACCATGACCGGCACGTTCCGGATCTACGACGAAAACGGCGACGGACCCATCAAGTCGGCGACCGCATCCGGCATCGCCATCCTGCGCCGCGAGTCGTGAGGGCGCCCGGGCGCTGTCAGCGCAAAATCGTGTCATGACGGGATCAACTCAGGTCTGTCAACCAAGCGGGTTTGGGGTTAGTCTGCGCCGGGGGTGATTCCTGAATGCTGGAGGCCACATGAAGAGACTTCTATCTGTACTATGCGCGGCCTGCCTGTTCTGTTTTGCGGGGCTGGCAATCAGCGACGCGTCGGCGGGGGGGGCAGCGCAAGGTCTGCATCTGTCACGTACCACCCGGGAATCCGGGCAATGAGCACACGATCTGCGTCGGCGCGCCTGCGGTTCCTGCCCACCTGGAGCATGGCGATTCACTGGGGACGTGCCAGGAAGTCTGTGACGGTATCGCTGGCGACACATGCGGACCGACTCAATTCTGCATGCACGATCCTGGATCCTGCGATCCCGGCACGGTGGGGGTGTGCACCGAGACTCCCGACGACTGCCCCCCGACCGGCGATGCGGTGTGTGGCTGCGACGGGCTCACCTACCCGAACGCATGCCTCGCCGCCGCGGCCGGCGTTTCTGTGGATGGGCCCGGACCATGCGATTCGCTGCAGACATGTGGCGGAAGCGCGGCGAGCGCCTGCCCGGCTGGAGAGCTCTGCCGGCGTGAGACGGGGTCCTGCGATGCAGGATCCCCGGGCGTCTGCGTGGCGATCCCGACGACCTGCCCGGCGGCCCTGAGTCCGGTCTGCGGTTGCGACGGCATGAGCTACAGCAACGACTGCTACACGGATGTTACCGGCGTCCCGGTCCTTCACGCAGGTGAGTGCGCGGCCCCGCAGCTGTGCGGGGGCAGCACCAATGCGTCTTGTCCGGCAGGCTCGTTCTGCAAGCGGAGGCAGGGTGCGTGCGACGCGACTGCCGAAGGCGTCTGCCTGGCCATCCCGGAGACGTGCCCGGCCAGCCTGGTTCCATCATGTGGTTGCGACGGCAGAACCTACTCAAACCCCTGCGTCGCCGACGGCGCGGGCGTCACGGTCGCACATGAGGGCGCCTGCAACGCCTCTACAGAATGAGGCCGCTCAGTCCACGGTATTAGTTCCCTGATGCGAAGGCACGCAGCCCTGGCGCGGCGTGCCGTATCGATTCGCCCCGCAGTCCCCGAAGGCCGTGCTTACTTCGAGCCGGGACTTCCGAGTGAAGGCTCCCCGCGGACCAGCGGGTGTGGATCGTCCCTCAGTCTGCGGCGGATCTGCTCCGTGCAGAGATCCGGATGCAGCGTCACGATTGCCTTTGCGTAGAGCCGGACCCACCATGCGGGATCGGCGCTGATGACGTCGATATCCGCGCAGGCCTGCTCCTGCCCGCGGGCCGGCCAGCTCTCCGCGGCATCCCGGTGACCCAGGATGGAGCGGAGGCGCTCGAGGGCGCCTTTCGGAGCGGCGCCCATCGGGCGGCCGTCGCCGTAGAGTCGCTGCATGCTGGCCAGGGCGGCGTCCGGCGAGACCTCATACATATGGTGGATCAGGACCGGCTCCATCGGCTTTCTCCGGAGCCAGGCGTCATATCTGCTGAAGTCCGGGCTGCTGAAGTCCGGGCTGCTGAAGTCCGGTCCGCCATCCTCCCGGCGCTCCAGCGTGCCGAGCAGCTCGTTGAAAACGCGCCGTAGCTTCGGGTCCGCGCCGTCCATGTGAGGCAGGACCGCCGCGAGGATCTCATCGGGCGTGAACTCCAGATGGTGCAGCACCACGGCTCCCGGCATGCTCTGCTCCGTGCCGGTGGCCCTGCTCAGGTAGATCGCGATCTGGACCAGCAGCTCCTCTCTGTGGCCGCCGGCCGCCTTCTGCAGCGCCGCAAGCCTCTGCGGTGCGTCCGGCTCCTGCCGCGCCACGGCCTGGACTGCATCTCGGATGAGCCCTTGCAGATCCGGATTACCGGGAGGCTGCGTGGCGGCCAGCGCCAGAAGCGATGCCAGCGCGATCCAGGCTGTCCTAGAAGGGGACATGAGCCACCAGCAGGTCGAAGATCCCCTGAAGAACCTGGGGAGCATCATCGACGGTGAAGTGTGTGAGGCCGCCACCCCACGGGGTGGCCGTCACATTGACATTGAGATCCGCGCCCGCGACGGGTCCGCCGCACAGTTGCAGGAACCCGCAGCCCGGGTGCTGGTACCAGTTGGCGTGATAGCCGGTCGATGGCGGCAGCACGGCTTCGGGATCGATGTCGAAGTCGGAATCATTGTCGATCCCATCCACATAGCCGGTGAAGTCCAGAGAGAAGCTGCCGATCGTCGCGCGGTTCGCATCCAGCCGCCGGGCGAGGTCGTTCGTGGAGCCGCCGCCATGGCTGTAGCCGAAGATCGCCACGTGACTCACGGCGCGGCGCTGGATGGCACTCACGACTTCGTTGTAGGCGGCGCCGGCGCCGCTGGCGGGAACGACATCTTCGTCATACATGTGCACATCGTAGCCGAGCCGGTAGAGCGTGATGGCGAGCTGGAACATGCCGTGGTTGGTCGGCTCCAGGGGCGGATCGGCGGGGACCTGGTTCTCGCCCCCGAGTGCGATGACCACGCTTTCGATCGGACGGAAGTGAATCTGGTCAGATGCCACCGCGGAGCCCCCGGCCACCGATCGCGCCGACAGCTCCAGGTCGGCTGCACTCCCGGCGGGGCTCTCGACCCAGAGTGTCCGCGTGGGCGCTGTGAAGCTCAGGACGATCTCGTCGCTCGATCCCATCAGCTCGCTGGCCTTGGTCTGCGCCGTCCAGATCCTGAGCGCGGGGCTGGAGCGCGACAGGAGGTATTCGTAGCCGGCAGGGGGCGCCGGCGGATCCACGGCGAGGGTGATCTCGATCAGATCGTTTTCCGAGGCGACGCTGGCGTCATCCCGATCGGCCGTGCCGTCGTTGTCATCGTCGTCGCCGTTGACCCGGATGCCGGCGCCGGGGAGCAGCTCGTCGGCTTCAGCGAGCGGCCATCTCTGGAACGGCGCGCCGGAGCCTCCCGTGACGGGACGCCACGCCGTCATGCCGAGCGAGGGGTTGAAGGGTCCGTCGCAGCGCTGGCTCAGGTCCTGCGTGAAGGCGCAGACGGGGTCAGCCGTTTCCTCTGGCCGCTCCTGCGCCAGGCCGCCGATGAAGCTGGTGCCATAGGATCCCTCGGTGCCCGATCCGTCGTCGCCGATCACCAGGAAGAAGTAAGAGTCCGGCCCGGGATTGAAAGCGTCGTAGCTGCCCGTCGCCCCGATGCCGCACACCTGACCCGTGTAGCCGTAGGCGCCGGCATCCTCGAGCAGCCCGAAGACGATGTGGTGGTCGGCGGCCGCACAGGCCGGCGTCCAGGTAAGGGAGATCTCACCCGTCGCCTCGTCCCGGGAGGTGATTGTCAGATCGGTGGCTTCTCCCGGAGTTGCGGCGCGCGCGCCGGCCGATTGAGCGGCGAGCAGCGTCAGAGCCAGGCACCAGCCGATCGATGGAAGCAGCCTGCGAGGCGGCATCCGATCTCCCCCGAGTATGCTGGGAGTATACGGTCAGCGCCGACCGCTCATGATCTGCAGCGATCGATTCCCTGGCGCCTCCTCTGCCTGGCCTAGAAGAAGAAGCCGCCCGATCGCGCGCACTCCAGGGCCCAGGTGTACCCCTGATGCGCGGCCTGGGCGACGGGGATCAACAGGAGAGCCAGGTCCGAGACCTCCGTGCAGCGGGCGTCGTTGTCGATCGGGGGGTAGTTCCAGGCGACGATGAATCCGAAGCCGCCCATCCCGAGCGCCACCACCCGAGCCAGCTACCCAGGGCCGCGGCGTGAGGCGCGCCGTTCGTCATCGAGTCGGCCGCGAACTGGATCCACCCGCGGGCTTCATCCACGGCGCCCGAGCTGCCCTGGTAGTAGCTCGAGTTCAGGAGCAGAGCCGGATTGCAGTAGAGCGCGGAGGTCTGGGGATCCTGCGGGTTGTACTGGCTCAGCTCGAAGGCGAACTGCACGGACTGAGCGTCGAAGTCGGAGAGCCGCGCGTTGACCGGGTGTTCGGAGTGATCGATCCCATCCATCTGGAGATCCACCCTTCGGAAGGCCGCCTGATCATCGGAGCGGTCCGAAACGAAGAGTCCCTTGCTGGTGCCGGCCCAGAGGCGTCCTGCGCGATCCTGCATCACGGTCTCGACCCGGGCCTCCGAGGAGCCCGGCTGGAGCGGGATCTTGCGAAAGAGCTGGCCAGGCTCCGTCCCAGCGGAGTCCAGGTAGAACAGCTCCGGACCTCCGGTGGCGACCCAGTAGTCTCCCCGGGCCGTCTGAATCAGCTCCCGGGCCTCGAGTGGCTCGAGACCCTCGGACCACCCGTAGTTGAGGAAGGTGTGACCGTCGAACCGGCTCAGGCCATCCGGCGTGCTGAACCAGAGGTAGCCGCGGGAGCACAGGTAGATGTCGTTGATCCTGTTGTGGAGCAGACCCTGACTGGTGGTGAAAAAGGTGAGGGGCAGCTGCTCGGCCACGGCGGCACCGGTCACCGCGGCGAGGACGGCGACGAGCACAGGCCCGGGCGCGATGCACCGCATCGGTGAAGGCTTCCTCACCAACCGATCATACCTGTCTCAGGCTCCTTGTTGTCGCCCCGCCGCCGCGGCGCTAGGATGCGGCGCAGTTGACGTGGGGTGAACCGGATGAGAGTCCTGATACTGCGTCCCGTCCCTCCCAACGAGAGATTCGGGCTCGGGCCATTCTTCCGGATCGAGCCGCTGGGGGCCGAGTACGTGGCCGCGGCGCTGGAGGCCGCAGGGCACGAGGCCGCCGTTTACGACATGCGCTTCGCGCCGCGGCTGGAGCGCGTTGTGGCGCGCCACCGCCCCCAGGTGGTCGGCATCGCCGGGCCTCACTCGCTCGACACCACCGAAGTGCTGTCCCTGGCCCGCCGGGTGAAGGCTCTCGACCCCGATCTGTTCACGCTGGTGGGGGGCCACGCCGCGGCGGTCTGCCCGGAGCCGTTTCAGGATTCCGCCGTCGACGCCCTGTGCGTGGAGGATGGAGAGGCCGTAGTGCCAGCCCTTGTGAACGCGCTCGAGCGCGGCGAGCCGATCGAGCACGTTGCAGGGATTCTGGTGCGCGCGGACCGCCGTGACCAGTCGTGCCGGCTGTTCACGCGAGGGCCGGCGTGCGGAGAGCGGGTATCGCTGGATGCTGTCCCGCTGCCAGCCCGGCACCGCCTCATGACCTCGTATCGTCATTATCTGTGCGTGCAGCGCAAGCCGGTCTGGCTGGTGGAGACCGCGCGCGGCTGTCCCTACCGCTGCCGCTTCTGCACCGTGTGGCAGCACGTGGATCGCAGCTACCGGTGCCGATCGATCGATTCCGTCTGCAAGGATCTGGCAGGCGTCGGCCGGAATGTCTTCATCGCCGACGATCTGTTCTGGTATCCCGAGGAGCGCAGTCTCGAGCTGGCGCGCGAGCTGCGGCGGCGGGGCATCCGGAAGGAATGGCTGCTGGTCCAGACCAGGCTGGATCTTGTGGCGCGCCATCCGGATCTGCTGGAGGCCTGGCGGCCCATCGCGAAACAGATAGACATCTTCTTCGGCTTCGAGGCCCCTTCTGACCTGGGCCTGCAGAACCTGATGAAGGACTCAGAGACCGAAGACACCCGGCGCGCCGTGGCGTTGTGCAGGAAACTTGGCTACGGCATCACCGGCAACTTCATCGTGGATCCCGCCTGGGAGCTGGCCGACTTCGAGCGGCTGTGGGAGTTCACCGCCGATCTGGGCCTGGACCACGTCGGCTTCACGATCCTGACGCCGCTTCCGGGGACCGCCTTCTTCGAGGAGGTGAAGGGCCAGATCCGCGACCCCGACTGGTCCCACTACGACATGCACCATCTCCTCTGGGAGCCCAGGCTGGGCCGCGAGCGGTTTTTTGCGCTGTTCGCCGAGACCTGGCGGCGCACGGCGCTGCACGTCACCAACCGGCGGGGGCTCTGGTCCTATCTGAGCCAGGTCCGGCCGGCGCAGATCCCGTTCATGGTGAAAGTGCTGCACCGCAGCCGGCGCTTGTTCGATCCGCGGGCCTATCTCGCCGAGGCATTCCCACCCGACGCCGCCCAGGTTTGCCCAGCCGCAGCGCCGGAAGGGCGCGTCGAGCAGGCCGGATCGGCCAGGGCTGCAGCCCTGTAACGCTGACGCCCGGGCCTCGATAGCGGCGCCATGCGATCCGTTGGGCTTGGTGTGCTCGCCCGGCACGGGAGAGCACGCCACAGGTACAGGGTGCCCTGCGCCGGACGTGACCTTTCGATGTAACCTCCGGCTCCTTCCCGACACTAGAAGCCCGCATTTCTCACCAGATTTCTGCTGCGACCGCGGATCTGCTCGCCATGCCGGGCGTCCTCGCGGCTCGGCCACTCAACGTATCGTCAAGATACGTCTCGCGGCCTCGCCGCTGCGGTTGCCCGGCCTGACGGCATCTGCGCGGTCTCGCGACGAAACCTGGCGAGAAAAGCGGGCTAGAGCCCACGCCCACACAAAGAACCCGCGCATCGGCAGCCAGGTCGGACAACACCGCACCCATGAGCAAGTGCAGCGCGTCGCACAGCGGGGCCAACATGGTGCCGGAGGAGGGATTCGAACCCTCGTGAGGCGAAGCCTCGGGGGATTTTGAGGCGGCGCGAAAGGGGCTTCGAGTCAGGGACTTTCTGAATTCGTTGCCCTTTTCGCGACCGAGGGGTACGGGGAGGGGGTCTGTAGTACGAGGGTTATGGACACCCAGGTGGACACCCGGCTGGTGTCATCGTCGATACAGTTCTCGAACGATTGAAACGGTTTGTCCTATCGCGTTCCTCGCTGAGGATTCTGAAGTCTTGTTCCTGTGGATGGCGTTATTCCCGACAGAAACCAGGTTATGCGCGGCCTCAGCGTCAAGTTTGGAGAGAAGGTGTTCGTCACAGGCAACTTCGATAAGGGCTCGAAGTTAGCTCTTACCGTGCGAGACGGTGGGCTTGGGGATTCCGTGTTGAGAGAAACGCTCCTCGAGAGAGAACTCGATGACGGCCCGAGACAGAACGGCGACCGCGTCGTAGAGCCCATAGATATAGCAGGAAGTAGCCTGCTTGAAATAGCTGGTGACCCTTGGACTGGGTAAGCCACCGACTACGAGTTCCCCGAGATTCTTAGAGCGCTCAACGAAGTGGGGGATCTGCTCAAGCAACATGCGAGTGAAGTAGTCATCGAGCGGATCATCACCTGTGAGTCGTGATACGTCCTCAAGAAACCGCTCTAAGTCAGCCTTGCTGTCGAGAACAGGAGCAGTTCTTGCCCGAATGAACCCCGTGGCAACATGCCGGATGACCTTTCCAACACCTCGCGCTTCCTTGTCCACGATGCTGTTGCTGTCCATGTCCTCGTCTGTCATGAGGATCTCCCTCAGCGACTCAGCATCCGTCGGAAGGCAGAGTTCCTCTAGTAGATTGAGGACATCTAGCAGGTCTTGTGAGAGTGCCAGATTACGTGCCCCCTTGATCGAAGCAGGCGCCTGTGGACCGTGGTAGAGGATATCTTCGCCCCTTGGCGCAGAGGGTTATGCCCTCCGAGGCGGTCGGTCATTTGGATGGAATTCTCGCTCGAGCCAGGCACGAACCGCAGTTGCACTGCTATGGCCATTCATCTTCAATAGGTCCACGATATCTGCAGCAGCGACGACAACTATCGGATGGCCGTCTTCTTTGATCTCACGGTATGCCTGGACATCTACATAACTCGTTGTCACCAGAATACCGAATTGACGGTGACGGAGCCGTGAGATCAGACGAGACATCTCTCGGACTCCGACCGCGTTCGACAGCCCGTAGCATTTAGCCTCCAGAGCGAAGTCCACTAGGATCGAGGTCGAACCGTGGCCGATTCTGAGTTGCCCCACGGCGTCTCGACCGCCGTCTCTGGACGGGCGGGTGAGATCCAAGGCAGCGATCTCAGGGAGCATCAGCCTCGCAAGGGCTGCGGCACAGGCTTCGAAAGCGTGCGGTCGGTCAGCGAAGAAACCATGAATCACCTGCATGATTGCCATGCCCTGCGTGTCTTGAGGCACCTGCTCGAACCTGTTTCGGTGCTCGAGTGAGCGCTTCGCGACAAGCGGTCTAGGATGTCCAGTCTCAATCCAAGCCTGCCATGCGGCCGGCGCCTTCGACGTATGAGGTCTGCCCTTGAGGATCTCTCTGATCCAAGCACGTTGAAGGAGAGGTGCATCCAGAACAGTGAACCGAGCGCGATAGTTCTGGAACCGGCGCCCGCGGGCGGTTCTCCAGATGGCCACGAGATCCTCGGAGGCACGCAGGTCCGAGGTCCCTGGGACAGCCAAGCCAAGAAACACTACATCCCGCCATTCACCAGTGTTAGCGAACACGAGTATGGGCGGCACCTTCCTGCGTTCGTCGCGTCCTTCGTGGGCGAGTTGGAAGACACGACTTAGTAGTTCGTTGCCATTGCGAGGGGTGTCATGCAGGGCCCGCCCTGGTCTTTTGTTGTCTCCGTAGTACGTGAATACGCCGGTCTCCGGATCGAGAGCATCGGGCCAGTCAGGGTCACCCAGTGACGAGGTAAGTACAACCATTTCAAGCGCAGAGAGCGTCCCTCGATAACGAAAGCCCCCCATATTGCTGACGTTGAGGAGGGACGGAAAGGGATCATCTCCTGCGTTCCCCTTTCGTCCTCCCTGATAGGTGGCATCGATCAGCAGGTCGGCGTGGTAAAGCTCTGGAAGGGTGAAGGTCTGCATGAAGCACTCCTGGTGTCTGTCAGCCCCCGGCCATCCAGTATCCCGGCGTTACTACGGTGGTCGGTGAGGCGGTTCATCCAGCCTCGCCTCAAGTTTGCACGATGATGCTATACCGATTCGGGTATAATCGTCGAGTGCACTGGGCACCAGGACAACGAGGACGAGCGAATGAACAATGCACAGGGACATCAGGCGCCTAACGTAGGGGAATCCATGCCGGAACAGTCAGCGAAGGAGATGCTGGCGAAGAAACTGAACGAAATCATCCTGGCCCGTGACCTGAGTCAAGGTGAGGTCGCCCAGATTCTGGGGATGCCGCAGCCCAAGGTGTCCGCGATCCGAAACTACAAGCTGAAGGGAATCTCACTCCAGCGCCTCATGCAGGCTCTGACTTCGCTCGGGCAGCACGTTGAGATCGTGGTCAGCCCGTCCGGAGAGCCATCGCAGGCCAGGATAGTGGTGGCCGCCTAAAGATCTGGGAGATACAGGAGAGCGCGTTGGATGTGATCACGGCTGAGCGCCGGTCGACAGTAATGTCTCGAATCAAAGGGAAGGACACCAAGCCCGAGCTGGCAGTGCGTCGGCTAGTTCACGGCCTTCGGTATCGGTTTCGGCTTCATCGGCGGGATTTGCCCGGTGTCCCGGACCTCGTTTTCATCGCCCGAAGGAAGGTCATTTTTGTGCACGGCTGTTTCTGGCACCAGCATCCCGGATGTGAATTTGCCTACAAGCCAAAATCGAACTCTGTTTTCTGGCAAAGGAAATTCGCGGCCAACGCCAAACGCGACATGCATGTCCTGGCTAAGCTGGCGATCGGGGGGTGGGAAGCCCTCGTGATATGGGAGTGCGAACTCTCGGATCCAAGACACCTGAAGCGGCTGCTGATATCGCATCTCGAAGGCGGAGAGCGACTGCAGAAATGACAGGCATTGACGCTGTTCGCAGCCGGAAGATCACCCGATTGGCTTCAGGAGACTCGCCGCGAGTGCTGGAGTTGTGCTCGGGTTGCGGTGGAATGTCGTTGGGACTGAAGACAGCTGGTTTCGAACTCAGGGCGCACGTGGAGTGCGATCCCCTTGCAGCGGCAACGTATGCAGTGAACTTCGGTCCCACTTCGGGAGAGGGACAGGGAGAGTGGGCGAGACCTCGGGACATGAACACATGCAGTCCCGAAACGCTGGCGCGTGAATTCGGTCTCCATGAAGATGCCGCGGATAGTTTTGATATCCTGGCCGCAGGACTTCCCTGCCAAGCGTTCGCTCGAATCGGACGATCCAAACTGCGTTCCATCGCTGGAGATAAGAAGGCCTTTAAGAAGGATCAACGAGCTACCCTCTACAAGCGCTTCCTCGAGTATGTCAGTGCCACACGCCCGCTTGGAATCCTAATAGAGAATGTACCTGATATCCTAAATTTCGGCGGCCACAACGTTCCTGAGGAGATCTGCGGCACACTGGACAGTTTGGGCTACCGAACGGCCTATACGCTTCTGAATGCTGCTTTCTATGGCGTTCCGCAGCTCCGCGAGCGGTTAATTCTTCTTGGGATTGACGTATCACTCGGCGTGGAACCACGGTTTCCCGATCCAACTCACAGTATTGATCTGCCATCCGGGTACGAAGGCAGTCGAAACGTTGCTCTCAAGTACGTTCCAGACCGAGGTTCCCACTTCAGACCGATTCCAGGTGTCACAGAGGAACTCCCGCAAGCCGTGTCGGTCAGGTCCGCACTGAGGGATCTCCCTTTCATTTCGGAGCACTTTACGAACCCAACTGCCATGAAACGACGTCGGGTATGCGACCATCGCGCGTATAGGAAGGTTGGTCGGATATCCGACTATGCACGAGCCATGCGGGACTGGCCTGGTTTTGAGGGTGAGAAGGATCTAGACGCGCATGTTGTCAGGGTGACGCCAAGGGATTTCGAGATCTTCAAACGTATGCCACACGGATCCGACTACCCAATAGCCATCAAGATCGCAGAAGGCATTTTTGCAGAAAAGCTGGAGGCGCTGTCAGCGAGCGACGTAGCTTCTCGCATCAAGACGAAGGCGTATAGGAAGCTGAGGAGCGCGACGGTACCTCCGTACGATCCAGGCAAGTTTCCGAACAAGTGGTGGAAACTCGCCCCTTCGTGTCCGTCTCGAACTTTGACGGCCCACATCGGAAAAGACACCTACTCACACATCCATTATGACAGCCGCCAGAAGCGGACGATTTCGGTACGGGAGGCGGCTAGGCTCCAGTCGTTCCCCGATGGCTTCCGTTTCGCGGGGCAGATGAACGCGGCGTTTCGTCAAATAGGGAACGCAGTACCACCCTTGCTGGCGCTGGCGGTCGCACGCGTGCTCAAGGAAACACTCCTGGAGGGGGCAGCGATGAGTAAGCGACGGAAGTCAACAGTGGCCTGACAGACCGCGAGCTCTGAGGAGTCAGCACTGGATTGGTTGGTGCAAAGCTCACTGCTTCGAGCAGGACTCGATTGGCTATCGCGATGGATGCGAACACGGACATAAGACTGCCTGGAATGGAGGCAATCGCAAAGCGGCTCGTGGAGAGATTTCCACTTCTCGGCCAGCTCTCGGTGTATCAGCCTAGTCAGGATGAGGTGGGGGAAGTACTTCCGCCGTTCCTCGGATTCTTCATGGCCGTGATGGCAAGTCCGCCTTCAACGCCTCTGTGCTTTGTTCTGCCGCGACGAGGAGAGTCGGCAAGGCTGGCAGCCCTGATCTTGGCACTGGAGCGTTTTGTAGCGACGCAGAATGAGGCAGCAAGAAGCTATGCAGAGTCGATGTTCAAAGTGGGTGATCTAGTGCGGATTCATCCAGGAAAGCACGTTTTCCGCTTCGGTGGGTTCGAGGACGGATCATCCGAGCACATGTGGTTTCAGCCCTTGAAGGGGAGCGTACGTGATCGGTGGAGAGTCAAGGCCTCCGATTTCGTGGCCCGTCTGGAACGAACAACGCTGACAAGGCCCATTGGACGTCTGAACACACCGATTTACAGACCCGAACCAGCGGCGATCGATCGCCTTCTTGGCACATCCACGTTCGGGAACAAGAGTCTCTTCAGAAATGAGGTCGTGCTGCTCGACTCGGCTAGCGGGTTCAGAGAATTCGTGGAATCGTCGTCCCTTCGATCCATCAGAGAGGATGGTGGGTCGGGGGTGCTCAAGGATCTATTACCGTTCGGTGATGTCTCACCACCGTCTCATTCACGGCCTGTCTGGCTGAAGAAATGGGATGAGCGCAATCCTACGGGCGAGCCACTGCTTGCAATTACACACTCGGCGGAGGAGCTTGCGAGGTTCTGCATCGATGCGCCTGCGTCTTCGAAGCTAGTGGTTGTGAATGGCCTCTCGAGAGTCAAGGACCTGCAGTCCTATGACGACATGAGTCAGACCCAGCAGGTGATCCTGTTCGCCGACGCCAAAGATGAAGGAATGATCGACGTTCTCAGGCAGCGGGGCTGCGGCTTCTGGTTTGTAACGCTGGCCGAGGTGCAGGCCGGATGCCATGGACCATCGAGAAGTGATGGCATCATAGGACGGATACGCATTTGGACATCCAACAGGGAGAATCTCAAACTCGATGTCGAGCAGTGCGATGACACTGACTTGGACGATCTATGGTCCCGGCTCCATGCGTTGCGTCATGAAGTTGATCGCGACGAAGCGAATGCCATCACGAAACTCATGCGTCGCGCATGGGGATTGCTGATCTTCAGCTCAAGTCTGGTTCGCGCTCCTACAGAGGAAGAACGGGACAGGGTTCTGTCAGAGCTGAAGATTCTCCAGCAGGAACTAAGGATGTATGCGTCCTGGCTGACGCCGGGGGCCGCACGGGTGCTGTCAGAAGCGGGGAGCAGAATTGAGGTCGTGATCATGTCACGCATGGATCTCGGCAAGAGCAAGGCAGACGCGCTGGATCGCGCGGTGCGTGAGTCTATCCAAGCCAGGCTGAAGTGCGTTTTACTGGTCCGAAGCCAGAAACAGGCATCCGAGCTGGAAAACATGTTGCGTAGTCGCGGGTATGCCGGGAGGTTGTCGGTCCAACCACACCTAACATTCACGGGAGAGGCTGGCTTCGACAGACTCATTCTGGTTTCGTGGCTGGGTGCGGCTGCGATGACGGATGTAGTGGAGAAGCTAGCTGCTCCAAGGATCACCTTGCTTGGCTACTCGTTTGAACGACGATGGCTCACTCAGTGGACCCAACGTGCGGATGGATACTCGAGTTCTCCACGGATGATGCCTGCCGAAAAAGCGAGGCTCATAGGCTGCGGCGATGCGCAGAGCTGGCCGAGTGCGCCTGCGACGGAGGTGCCAGAGGCTAGCGAGCCGCAAGCTCGGTCGGACGAGGATATTCATAGGTTTGAGGAGCGCCTTCGATCGGCCAGGAAAGGCACCGCCTCGATCCCTTCAGAAGCCCCAGATAGCATTCCTTCTTACTACGTGAGTTTCGTAGGGGAATGCTATGCGTTTCTTACGGAAACGCACAGGATTGTGGTTGTGAGTGATCTCGTCTCGGGCAACTTTCGACAACAGCAGCGGCTGCCGGAGCGGACCATTTCTCAACTGAAACAAGGGGATTTCGTCGTTTTCCCCGAATCAGGGGCCAAGGAGTTAATCCGGGAAAAGGCTGACCAGCTGCTGGGAACGGAGGCTCCAAGACTTCGAAAGGCAGCCCGTCTGTGGAAGGAAGCTCTCTGGGCTTGCGGGATAGGTCACGAAGAGTTCCTGAGAGAGGCGCGTGACCTTGGCCGCCCAAGACATCCGATGACGATTCGGCACTGGTTCGCCGAGACATCCCAGATAGGGCCAGGGCTTGGGAATGAGGATCTGAGCGAGGACCTTGAACTGATTGCGCTGGTCACGGACTACACTCCACTGAAGCAGGGGATTCAGGAAACAATCGCAGCCATAAAGGAGCTGCGGAGCGCCCACCTTAGTGCAGGGATGCGCATCCGTGACGCATTGATCCGTCGACTGCCGGAAGTCGTTGGGCGGGTGACGGACGCGGGGAGCATGGTGGATCTCGGAGAACTTGGTGCGGCGTGGATTGTCCAGATTGAGTGGATCGGAATGACAAGCGAGCCTCGGGGCCACGGAGAAGTGAACCGTCTCCTGCGGGAGGATGAACAGCATCGTCTGAGGCTGGTTCTCTGAATGTCGAGAATGGTTCCGGCGATGTACTATCCCAGGACCACAAGCTCAGCGGAACGTCGTGTGTTCGAGCTTTTGGAACACGATCCCGAGACAGCGGACTGGACGGTCCTGCATTCTCTTGGGCTCTCGCGAAGAGGGGGCAAGCCTTACGGCGAGATTGATTTCGTAGTGCTGATTCCACGAAAGGGGGTCTTCTGCCTGGAGGTGAAAGGCGGGAGGATCGCGTGCCGAGACGGTTGCTGGGAAACGATGGATCGGAACGGCAGAGTGCAGAGGCTCAGTCGAAGCCCCTTCATGCAGGCACGGGAATGCATGTTCGCCTTGAGGCAGTCAGTGATGAAACGGGCACCACAAGGGTTCCCAGGAGGAGTTCTTTTCGGCTACGGCGTTGTAATGCCGGATATCGCCTTCACAGAACGATCAACGGAGTGGGAGGAGTGGCAAGTCATTGACAGGGAGTCACTCACGAGGTCGATCTCAGCTGCGATACTAACCCTAGCCTCCGGACAGCGAGCGCTCCATCCAACTGCCTCAGTTACCGAGCCGTCGGCCGAGACGATTGGTTCAATGAGAGGCATGCTACGGCCAGACTTCGAACTCATCGCGTCTCACGGGGCGACCATACAGGACACGGAATCACAACTCATTAGGCTGACTGAAGAACAATTCGATGCTATCGACCTTTTCTTGGACAATGACCGATGTTTCTTCGAAGGTCCGGCAGGGACTGGCAAGACGATCCTCGCCCTCGAATATGCCCGGCGGTCGAGTCGCATGGGCCGACGCACACTTCTGATTTGTTTCAACAGGCTGCTTGGAGACTGGTTATGCCGGCAGGCGGCTGAATCATTGAATTCGGAGAATGTTACTGCGGGCAGCTATTTTAGATTGCTGCGCGAGCTGATTCTGCAGTCTTCGGCAGCGTCAGAGTTCATGGAGCATGAACGGCAGAGCCAGACAGAAGATTTGTTCGATGAAGTCTATGCGAATCATGGGAGGACGGCGGTTCAAGAGATCAATAAACCATACGATGTGCTCGTGATGGATGAGGGGCAGGATTTGCTACGTGCGAGTGTGCTGAGTGTTCTCGACTGCTGGCTTAGAAAGGGGCTCGCGGACGGCCGCTGGGCGATCTTCGGCGACTTTGAGCGCCAAGCGCTGTTTGGCACATCTGACGCCATGCAGCTGCGGGGGGCTCTGAAACAAGTCGCTCCCGACTACGCGAGGGGACGGCTCAGCCTCAATTGCCGGAACACGCGTAGCATTGGGGAAGAGACAGCACTGCTCTCGGGGTTCGAATCCCCTCCATACCGTCTGGCGCAGGTAATGGGATCGCCGGTGGACTATCGCTACTACAACTCACCAGAAAGCGAGCGGAAGCTGATTGCGGAGACACTGCTGCGGCTCCTGTCCAACGGCGTCAGGGCATCAGACATAGTAGTGCTCTCACGGCTTCGTCTGGAGAATTCGGCCGTGGGACAGCTCGATGGAGGTAAGGAGTTCCGGATCCTGGATGTACTCGACCGTGTTTCGAAAGATTCGGCGACGCCAGTTATCCGCTTCGCCACAGTGCATGCCTTCAAGGGGATGGAGAGCCCCGTAGTAGTCTTGTGTGATATCGAACGGGTGGGGGAGTCGGAGCCTCAATCGCTACTGTACGTTGCGATGTCGCGCGCACGTTCACAGCTGATCGTTTTGGCGCACGAGAATGCCAGCCGGACCATCGGGGAATGTGTGCGCAGGAAGCTTCATGGGTGGGGCGTGGAGCATGAATGAGGGAACGAGGGTCCGCTCAGAGATTGTCGAGTTTCTTCGTAGAGAGCTGATAGGCCCTGACCCGAGACCTGAGCACACGCAGTGGAACGATGGCGAGGAGATTCTCCGCCCACAGGATCCGCCGCGCCTCCGATACAGTGCGGGCATTTTGTTCCCGAAGGAGGCGCGAATCCAAGATTCCGAGGGCGCGACCGATGAGGAGGTTGCGCCGGCCGAAACCGGTCCGGTTGAGGGTGATGAACCGGAAAATGTAACCCCCGGAGGTGGCGGAGCTGATGCCGAAGATTCCGCAGAGCATGAGGTGAATCGGGCAAACGATTTCCTGCCGAGTGCGATGGGACTCACGGCACTAGTGCGGCTACCGCGAAGGCTGAGAATCAGCGTGCGCGCGGCCCGATACGAAAAGAGGGCTGAAAATGGCCTGGGAAAACAGGATCGAGACGGTAGGTGGCAGCAACACCATTGGCGTCGACCGATTGTGCCACAGCCAATAGAAGTCGAATGCACCGAACTGACGCCGGCGCGACATCTTACAAGAGAAGTCTCGCTAGATACAGGAACTCCGGACCTGAAGCTTGCGATGCATTTGTACAGTCGTCCTTACGCGGACTCCGCATACCCTGACCGCGATCGCCTCGTGACCTTCACGCTCATTAATCGAACAGCGATGAATGGCGGCAGCCCCCGGGACAGTGAATGCGTGTTCCAATGCGAGTTTTCGGTCGAGGATTCGGAGCGTGGCTCCTGCTTCCTGGAGTATCCAGTGAGAGAGAGAATGACGGACGACGAGGAGGAAGAATCGCTTCGTCTTTTGTACAGGCATCGGAGAACGTTTGCGGTAGGTCATGGCTGTGCAGCGAGTTGGTTGGATACTGATTCAGGTGAGGCAGCATTGATCAAGACTGATTCATTGCCCTCGAGTGAAATCAAGCCTGTACTGCCTCGTGAGATTCCAGGCCTCGACCTATCGATGAACGTGCTCGCAGACCGAGAGGATCCGGCTGTTTTGAGAATCTGCGAAGAACTCGCCGCCGCCTACCTTGCATGGATTGAGGAACAGACTGCCGCGGTTCAGAATGATACCTTCCCCGTTGAGCATCGCGCGGCGGGCCTCCGGCACCTCCAGGCATGTCGATCTTGCCACCATCGCATCGTCGACGGGATTGAGTTGCTTCGTACTGATTCCAATACACGTCAGGCATTCGCATGGATGAACCAGGCGATGCTCCTGCAACAGCTGCACTACGATCTGTCATCGAATCATCGGCGTGGCTGGTCGTACAGTGGTGGCCAGCTTCACCTAGATCGGTCCTATCAAGCCCCGGATTCGAGGAATCCACCGCGGAGTAAAGGGCAGTGGCGCTCCTTTCAGTTAGCCTTCATCCTGATGAACCTGAACTCGATATCCAATCGTGACAACCCCGAACGCGCGATCGTCGACCTCATTTGGTTTCCAACTGGTGGTGGCAAGACAGAAGCCTACCTTGGACTGACGGCATTCACCGTATTTCGACGACGACTCCGTGACTGCCAGGACTCCGGGACCACGGTTCTGATGCGTTACACTCTTCGGCTCCTCACAACCCAGCAATTCCAGCGGGCGGCATCTCTGATCTGTGCATGTGAGCTCATCCGTCGAGAGAACGAGGATCGGCTTGGCGGTACACGGATCTCCATTGGTCTCTGGGTGGGAAAGGATCTGACGCCAAATAAGAACAGCGAAGCTGTCGCAGGGCTAAATACAATTCTACGAGACGGGAAGCCAAATCCCTTCGTGGTACTTAGCTGCCCGTGGTGCGGGATGGAGATGGGGCCTATAGGAGTGCGCAACTCCTACCAGGCCAAAGGCTATCGCAAAGAAGGTGGCAAAGTGGTGTTCCGATGCGAGGACCCAGATTGCGAGTTTCGAGATTCTAGGGGACTGCCGCTGCTTGTGGTGGACGAGGCGATGTATTCGGAGCGCCCAACGCTAGTCATCGGGACTGTCGACAAATTTGCGATGCTTCCGTGGTATCCGGAGGCGGGGAGACTGTTCGGAGTGGAATCTGCCGGCGTGATTTCAGCGCCGGATCTCATAATCCAGGATGAGCTTCATCTGATTTCCGGGGCCCTGGGATCGATGGTGGGGATGTATGAGTGCACAATCGACGCTCTTTGCAGCAGCGTCTACGGAAATGAACCGCGACGCGCCAAGATCGTGGCTTCAACTGCAACTATCTGCCGAGCGGCCGAACAGGTAATGTCCTTGTACGCTCGACGAGTGTCGCTATTCCCCCCTCAAGGTCTGCGTGCCGCAGACTCGTTCTTTGCGACAGAGAGCTCTGTCGATGGCGAAGAAAGCGCGCTAGCAGGCAGACTCTACGTGGGAGTGTTTGGCTCGGCGCTGTCGTCACATGTTACCGCACAAGTACGCGTCATGTCGGCTCTGCTGCAGGCGGTGAAGTGTGTCTCCGTATCAACCCAGGAAGCGCTCGACCCATACTGGACGCTCATGGCGTATTTCAACAGCCTTCGTGAATTGGGTCACGCTGCAACTTTGATCCGAGCAGATATCCGGGAACACATGAACGCCACGTGGGACAGGCTCAGCATTCGTAAGCCTCAGGCAGGATCAGATGCTCCGGATCTTCGACGGTTCATCAACAGAGATTTGGAGCTAACAAGCCGCATTCAGAGTGATGAGATCACGCAGGTTCTGCAGCACTTGTTTAATCCGTATCCGGCATCCGAGGATCGGAGACCCGTGGATGTGTGCCTGGCGACGAACATGATTCAGGTCGGGCTGGACGTTCCTAGGCTTGGCCTAATGGTAGTCGTAGGACAGCCGAAGACCACGTCCGAATACATCCAGGCGACTAGCCGCGTGGGACGAGATGCACGCGGGCCCGGTCTCGTAGTCACTGTTTTGAATCCCGCTAAGCCACGAGACCGCTCGCACTTCGAACATTTTCGCTCCTACCATGAGAGCATATATCGATGGGTTGAGCCGACGAGCGTGACTCCTTTCGCGGTACCGGTCCGTGAGCGCGCGCTGCACGCGCAGCTCGTGACGCTTGTTCGCAACTGGGGAGGATCAGGACTGCGTGAAAGACCAAGCCCGCCTCCAGCCGATGAAGTCTTTGAGAGGATCCGTCGACTTCTGATTGAGCGGATCGAGCTTGTTGATTGCGGAGAAAGCAACCTTGCCTCCGAGATGCTGGCGCAATTGATGCGACGATGGCGCTTAGTTCAACCATCAATTTACGGGCACTTTGGACCCCCTCCTGAGGAGACTCCGCTCATGTATCCCGCCGGGACGGAACCGCGCGCCATCTGGGCCAACAGGTCAAAGCCAACGCCGACCTCCATGCGAAATGTCGACGCAGGCTGTGATGCCGAGGTCATTCTGCAGTTTCCGGAACCCTAAGACCTATGCCGGCTCACAGGCCAATTCGTCGCAGTCAACTAATCCAGCCATTCGGGATTGGTTCGATGGTTGATTTTCCCAAGGACGAGTCTCTTATGCCGGCAGGGCTCGACGCATGGCCTTGCGGGAAGCAGGAATGCCCCACGGAGCCAGGATGGCTAATTCGGGAGGAACGCCTTGAATCAAGACTCGGAGTGACGCATTTCAGGCTACCCCCCGATCATCGTGAGTCTGACAGTGGCACGCGGTTCGCGAACCAGAATGTCCCGTTCGTCCGATTCCCTCGTTGGCATTACTGTCACCACTGTGGTGGCATGGAGCTGGTATCACCCTTCGCGGCAACACGCGAAAGATGCCGCGGCCGCGCGTACCAGCAGCAGAGCTGTGCCGCCAAGCCTCAGTATAGGCGGCCACACCTCATCCCTGTGCGCTTTGTCGCCGTTTGCGATATAGGGCACATCCAGGATTTCCCCTTTATTGAGTGGCTCCATCGCGACGTTCCGCCAGGACCCGAGTGCAAGCTGCGAATGCGCGCGGGCCGTTCCTCAGCCGGCCTCTCCGGCATAACCATAGAGTGCTCCTGTAACCAAAAGCGCAGTCTTGGTGACGTGTTCAAGTTCGATGAGGATGAAGGGGGACCTCTCGCGAGGATCGGATGCGACTGTAAGGGGTTGCGCCCATGGCTCGGTGATACGGATGCTGGAGCTGCACCGTGCGGACGCTTCCTCCGTGTGCTTCAACGCGGTGGCACGAACGTTTATTTCCCGCACGTTGTCAGCGCTATCTACTTACCGCTCTGGGCTGAGGACGTGAGTGCGGAAATCATTTCAATCCTGGAGGATTCGCGGGCATGGGCGCTCCTGTCTCAGGGTACTGTCGACGGTCGTGTTGATTCTGAGCGGTGCCGTATCATTGCCGGCCTGGCAGGTGTTGACGCAGGCAGTCTGGAAAGGGCTGCCCAACATAAACTCGAAGGCAGCCTGACATCTCGGGAGGGGCAGGCGACCGACGAGGAAGACTTCCGACGGTACGAGTATCAGGCGATCTGCGATGGCAAGGTCGGACCTCAGAGCGAGCTCTATGTCGAGTGCCGCGAGCTCTCATCCTATGAACCACTCATGGCGCGTTTCTTTCGAAGAATCAGACTTGTCCACAAGCTCAGGGAAACGAGGGCTCTGGCAGGGTTTACACGACTCTTGCCGCCTGATGGGACGCTATCTAGCGAAAGGTTGCAGTCTCTCAAGATGAATCCGGGTATCGACTGGCTGCCTGCAATAAAGGTATACGGTGAGGGGATCTTCTTGGAGCTGAATATCGATGAACTGGCTCGATGGGTTGCTGCTGCGAACGTGGTTCCGGCACGCGTTACTCCACTCGTCTCTCGATATAATGCAGCACGCACGAGTCGGCTGCAACCGATCAGGAACATCTCCATCAAGTTCCTTGTCATGCATACGTTGTCCCATGTCATTATCAATCAATTAAGTTTTGATTGTGGCTATGGCAGTGCCTCGTTACGCGAAAGACTGTACTGCGAGTTTGCTGATACTGGGCGTCCGATGCAGGGGATCATGATTTATACCGCCTCAGGTGACTCCGAAGGCACGATGGGAGGACTGGTGCGTCAGGGTCGACCAGGTCGACTGGAGCCGACGTTGCGGCGGGCTCTTCGCCGTGCGGCTTGGTGCTCATCGGATCCTGTGTGTCTCGAGACTCGAGGCCAAGGACCAGACAGTGCAAATCTCGCCGCATGTCACGGATGTTGCCTGCTATCTGAGACTTCCTGCGAGGAGGGCAACAGACTGCTCGATCGTGGCCTGCTCGTAGGCACACCAGACAGTCCTGAATTGGGATTGTTCCGGTCGGCCCCATAAGAGGTCCGGATCGGTTCCGCAGAAGAGCCGACATCCTCGTGATCGGTGTTGAGGACGTCCTGCAAAAACATTCGGCTCGCCGCCGATGGATGGCTCGGCCTGTACCAGACTTCACCCAGAATCGAGGAAGGCTGATCTAGCTGATAGTCACTCTCGACACAGAACCAGAATAATCCCTTCCCGCCATGCTCGGCCCTGTTCGGCTTCTTCATGCGTTGGAGGGTCTTAATCATGTGGAGCATTCGCTGGCGGGTGGTAGTCACGAAAAGGACGAGTACACGGCGACTGCCTGAGAGGGTGTGGTGGAAATCGGCACTTTGAAGGTACCACCAGTAGCGGAAGAACTTCTTGAGGAGGCGAGAATGCTCCTCGGTCGAGCGGTCCATTTCAACAAAGAAGTAACGAAGCTGACCAGCCACGCGGAGAGTAAACCGCGCGTCCGGTGCGACGCGAATGGTTCTGCGGGAGTGGCTCGGAATCGTTGCTCGGAGCCAAGTGTCCTGGCCTTGCTCCCAACTCCGAAACGGGTGTTCACGTTCGACCGAAACAGCCGTTCACGATCGTCCGAATTACGCAACACAACACACATGGCGAAGGAGATGAACATGGCGAGCATCAACAAGGTGATGCTGCTGGGTAACCTGGGCCGGGATCCGGAATTGCGGAAGACCGCCACAGGGCTGCCAGTGCTCGGGTTCCCCATGGCGACGACGAGACGGTGGAAGGACCGCAAGTCCGGTGAGCTCCAGTCCGCAACTGACTGGCACCGGATCGTCGTCTGGGGCCATCAGGCCGAGATTCTGGCCGAGTACCTGAAAAAAGGTAGCCAGGTCCACACCGAGGGCCGGATGCAGACCCGGAGCTGGACCGATGGTGACGGAGCGAAACGGTACGTCACCGAGGTCGTCGCATCGCGGGTCCAGATGCTGGGCCGACCCGAAGATCAGAAGGCCCCCAAGCCCGTTGTCGAGCCCGAAGCTCCGTCAGGGCCTCCGGATACGGACGGCACCGAAGACGACATACCGTTCTAGGCAGGCGAAGGTTACTGAAAACTGAGCGCTCCTCTCACGAGGGGCGCTTTTCAATTACTCATTTTCAAAAACGTCAGAGGCCGGGGGGAGAAAAATCAAGCTATTTCGGGTGCGGGATGATGTCCAGAAGCAGGTACGTGTCACTGCTAATGCGGAAATAGAAACGCCACCCCCCATCGACCCTGGCTTGCCAGATGTCGTGCGGCGCGTCGTACTTCTTGGCGCGCAGTGAGGGGTGGCGAAGATCGCGAAGCAGATGGACGAGCTGTTTGTCGAACGAGCGCCGGACACCTGCCGGAGCACTCTGGTAGGAGCGGCGGAAGCGCTCGGTGAAGGAAACCTTCATTTACGGCGTCGCCGGAGCGCCTTCACGGCGCTGGCGGCGGTGCTGTAGGGTCCATGTACACGACCTTTGCGCACGTCCTCTTCTGCCTCGGCGAGGCGCCTGTCCACAAGCTGCTTGGGGGTGAGGATGATTCGGTTGTCTTGGACCTCGATCTCGAGGTAGTCGCCCGGGGAGAGCCCAAGCTGATCGTGCAGCTTCTTGGGGATCGCCACCTGACGGCTGACGCCGAGCTTGACGGCGTGCATAAGTGTCCTCCTGTAGGCTTGTGTAATCATGCAATTGTATAATACAAGCCATCGCTTCGACCGTCAAGGGGACTCGTGGGAGATCGGCCAGGACAACCCGGAAAATCCCGACGTTGAAAGTCCGAGGGACGGTGTTGTACGCTATGCGGCGTACATGGCAAACAACCGAAAGACGTTTGGAGATTTCATCAGAGATGCCCGCGTGGAGGCGAGCCTCAGTCTGCGCGAGCTCGCCCGAAGGGTCTCGGTAGCTCCTTCCTATCTGAGCGACATCGAGAACGATCGGCGCATCCCGTCGGAAGATGTGCTGGTGCGACTTGCAAGTGTGTTGTCTGTAGACCTCGAAGAATTCATGGGACGTGCCGGTCGTCTCGGCGAGGATGCGGAGCGGACCGTGCGGCGATCCCCGGAGGCGGTACGGCTGTTTCGGGTTGCATCCCGCCTTGGCGAGGAGGATCTGCGCAAGCTGCGGGAGCGCGCCGAGAAGATGGCCGACGAGAAGGAGTAGTGAACGTTGAAATGGAACAGGCGGACAGACGGGTCCGAGACGCTCTTTCTCAAGGATGAGGAGATCGAGCGCATCATGGAAGACGAGCTGGAAAAGGCGGGACTCTTCCCCGCGGTAGAGGAGCCCGTCGTCGATCTTGAGGCGTTCATCGAGAAGCATCTCGGAGCCAAGCTCGATCAGCACGCCGATCTCGAGGCGAACCTGCTGGGAGAGACGGAGCTGCGTCGTGGTGAACGGGCACTGGTCAAGATAAACCGGGATTTGACTGGACTCGCGGACGACTTCGGGCGTCTGGGGGATGTAGGTCGCCTTCGCTCGACACTGGCTCACGAGGGCTCTCATGTCGTTCTGCACCGGGTCGAATTCGAGCTGGGCCAGGATCAGGGTTATCTCTTCGGGGCGACGCGTCCTGCCGGGGAGAACGGTGTCCGCATGTTCCGGTGCCTGAAGAGGGACCTGAGCGCAGGCGGGGACCCCCGGGAGTGGCAGGCGAACAAGGGCATGGCCGCGCTCCTGATGCCCAGGAGACTGTTTCGGGGGGTGGCCCTGCCGATGTTCGAGGCGTCCGGGGTCAGGCCGCTGCAGTTGGACCGCACGGATCGGAAGGCATACGAGCTGGCGTGCCGCATCGCCGAGATCTTCAGGACTTCCCGTCAGGCCGCTCTGATCCGCCTGGAGACTCTTCGGCTGGTTGCCAGGGCGGACGAGGTTGGACTCGATCTCGCTTGATTTTTTTTGCCCGGTGTGTTCGTATAGCGGCGTACACGGCCAGAACAAGTGAACGCGAGCGAGGTCGGAACGAAAGTGCTGTTACTAAGTAATTTGTTTACAGATATTTGACGGTCACGACCGACGGTGCGAAACCAAGTCGAGCGGGCGGGTCACCGGCGTGGTCGTAGGAGGGATCCAGCAGTTGCCAGATCGACACGCCACAGCACGCGGCGGGCGCCCGGTACAGGACAAGACCGTGTCGACCGCCTGTTCGCGGCCCTCTGCCGCATTGGAGAGAAGCACATGAGCGAGAAAGACCGCCACGTTGTACCACACGATGACGGATGGGCCATCAAGAAGCCCGGCGCCGAGCGGGCGAGCGACGTCACCGACACGCAACACGACGCGATCGAACGCGCCCGCGAGATCGCGCGGAGGACCGGGGGCGACGTCGTGATCCACCGCCGCGACGGCCGGATCCGCGACAAGGACTCGTACGGGCCGGATCCGAATCCGCCCAAGGACCGGAAGCACTGATCAGTAGGGGCTCGGCTTCGCGCCGGGGCCCTGTTCAAGGAGTTGAGGCAATCATGACTGTCGGAGAAAAGTTTTCGACCTTCCTGGGCAACCTGGCCCTGACCAGCACGCAGCGCGATGACGGCGTCACGAAGCATACTGGCGTTCGCTCCTGCCTGAACGGCCACTACTATGGCACCTCGAGCGGCTATTCCAACAGCATCCTGGTGGGCTCGTTGGGGAAGGACACGCAGATTCGCCCGCCGCGCGACATCGACGTGCTCTTCGAGCTTCCGGCCTCGGTGTACGAGAGGTACCAGCAGCGGCCGGGTAACAAGCAGTCGCAGCTCCTGCAGGAGGTGAAAGGCGTTCTCGGGGCCACCTACCCGAGCACCACGATGCGAGCGGACGGCCAGGTTGTCGTCGTTCCGTTCGCATCGTATGCGGTGGAGGTCGTACCTGCCTTCAAGCTCACCTCTGGCCAGTACTGGATCTGCGACACGAGCAACGGCGGGCGATACAAGCCCACCGCCCCCGAAGCCGAAGTCGCCCACCTCCGCCAGTCGGATGGCGGGACGAAGGGCAACACGCGTGATCTCATTCGAATGAGCAAGTGCTGGCAGGGCCATTGCAGTGTTCCATTGAAGTCCTTCTGGATCGAGCTGATCGCGATAGACTTCATCAACACGTGGGCCCACAAGGGCAACTCGACGGTTTACTACGATTGGATGGTGCGCGACCTTTTCGGCTACCTCAAGGGAAGAGCTCGTGGTTACGTCTTTGCTCCGGGCACAGCAGAGATGATGTATCTGGGGGACGTCTGGCTCAGTCGCGCCGAGACTGCTCACGGACGGGCAGAGAAGGCCTGTAAACTCGAAGCTTCGAGCGATGCCGACGCCGGGATCGAGTGGCAGAAGATCTTCGGAACGTACATACCGCTGTGACAACACCAAAGGCAGATGAACTGGCCCAGGAATGCAGGCGTCTGTCGGAGGCCTGCCTCTATACGTCCACGAGCTTCTTCATCTGGCTGAAGTTCCTCAGAGGCCTCCGGGTGGTGTTCGTGATCGTGCCCTTGACGCTGGGTGCACTGGCGACGTGGCAGATCCTCACCGCCTCTCTCGATCCTGGGGTGAAGACCTTCGTCGCGATCGCAGCACTCATCTCGGGCGTCATGCCGAGCATCTACGCGGCGTTGAAGATCGATGATCACCTGGGCAAGGTGGCACCGCTGGCAGCGGAGTTCAAGAATCTCCAGGACAGGTTCCGTCAGGCGGCCCTGGTTGCTTCAAAGAAGGGGTTTGCCGAGTTCGAGGGGTTTTTCGGCGAACTGATGGATCGTCTGGAACGCGCCCGGGTCGACAGCGTCACACCGCCCGACTTCGTCTTCAGCCGGGCTCGACGCAAGATCAAGCAGGGGCATTATGCCTTCGATTCGGACGAGACGAATGTTCGTGAGTCCTCGTGACTCATCTGCGACGGTGTAGGGGCTTGCGTGCACATAGGACACCGACCTGCCATAAACGGTACGGGCAAGCGATCTCCGCAAAACCGCAACTGCGCAGCATTCGCGTTTGGTCAGGCCGATCCTCCGGATGGCCGTCGCGACGGGAATGCGGCTGAAGGAGGTTGTCGGGCTGAGGTGGGATGACGTGAACCGGGCAGCCAGGGTGATTCAGGTCTCGGAGGACAGTAAGACGGGCCGACGGGACATCCCGATGTCAAAATCGGTCGAGGGGGTTCTGGACGATCAGGTGAGGCACCTTCGGTCTCCCATGGTGTTCGTGGACAGCGAAGGCCGGGACTACAGCTCGGCGGCGGCAAGGGACAGGGTCAGCCGGAAGACGAGGAAGGCGATGGAGGATGCCGGCATCCAGGACGCCTCCTTTCACACGCTTCGTCATACGGCGGCTGCATGGATGGTGCAGGCTGGGGTCCCGCTCTACGAGGTCCAGAACGTGCTTGGCCATTCTTCGCCGGCAATGACCCAGCGCTACGCACACCTGTGGCCGGATCACCTTCGCCGAGCTGTCAGGGCACTTGATCGGAAGCTCGGTTCCCCGAAGATCCGCCTCACATCGCCAGGATCGGTGGAGTGACTCGAGGTGTGAACACCCAGATGGACACTCGAGGTTTCAGGTCTTCTGGGCGGCCATCCGCTGCATTTTCCAAGTAGCTGGAAACGCTGGTGCCGGAGGAGGGATTCGAACCCTCGTGAGGCGAAGCCTCGGGGGATTTTGAGTCCCCTGCGTCTACCAGTTCCGCCACTCCGGCGCGGGCCGGATTATAGCGCCCCTCAGAGCGAGCCTTGGTTCTCGGCGCACCTGCCGGCGACGCGGAGGGCCGCCGGCAGGGTTCAGGACTACTCTATCTGCACGTCTTGCGGCTCGCGGAGCCCTTACACTTGTTGGAACAGCAATCGGCGTTGACGTTGCACGCCGCGCCGCGAGGACTGCAGCCTGCCGAGCAGGAAGGATGGCTGCTGCAGCTCGAATCGGCGCAGTCGACGGCGCCGTCGCAGTCGTTGTCGATCCCATCCGTGCAGACTTCAGTCACGGGCGTGCAGGTCGACCCCAGGAAGGGCGCGACCGAAGGCCAGTAGAAGGCGAAGGCGCCATCCACTGTCGCGTTGTTGATGTTGTCGCAGTCGTCGTTCACATTGGTGCCACAGGCCCCCGAAAGCTGGCCCACGATCTGGCTCGAGCTGTTCAGCACGGGGGATCCGCTGCTTCCTCCTTCGGTGCCACCGGTGATCGTCCGGCTGTAGATGCGCTGGCCGCGCGGCCAGCCACTGCACGTGGGAGCGGTCGTACTGACACGATCGGCCGAGTAGGCCTGAGGCGCCCAGGCCGGATGGCTGATCCGATGCAGAGGGGCGTTGTTGGTGTTGGCGATCGGTGCGTTGTTCCAGCCGAGGAAAGTCGATCCGCTGGGCGGTGTCTGGTTGAGCTGCAGGAGGGTGAAGTCGCCCGCCGATCCAGTGGCCTTGACCGTGGCGCCGAGCCTCTGGATCCCGCCCGGATTCGTCTGGGCGGGGCAGCTCGTGCTGCCGCACGGAAGGCTGAACCCGAAGTAGGTCTCCAAGTTGGCCGCGTTGCCGTTCGTACTCAGGCAGTGGTTCGCCGTCAGGAAATAGGGGACCTGAGTGCTGGGATTCGAGTCCGCGATCAGCCCGCCGGTGCAGGTGAAGATGAACTGGCCGGAAACCCACTGCATGAGCGCCACGGCGTTCTTGGCCGGATCGGCGGGTGTCCCATTGTGGCACGACGCGTTCTCGATGCATGGCACGTTGAAGCTGCAGAACAGCTGCGGTGCAGCGACTGGGCCGAACTCCGGCCCGATGTGCCCCACATCGGAGATGACGAACGAGATTCTCCTGAGATCCTTTCCGCCGGCGGGGCCGTAGTGGCGGAGCACGACAATACCCTCGTCTCCCGTGACGGTATTGGTCCAGAACTCGCCGTCTCCGCCGGGGCCTTTCCCGGAATAAGGACCGAAAGCCTGACCGTCACGGTTGAGGAAGTACAGGTCGGCATCGTCGGGCAGATCAAGACCATTGATGTGCACGCGGAGCGCCCCGGCTCCATCCGATCTGATCGCGGTTGCCCAGATGAATCCGCCGTCCGAGGTCCTCTGCACGATGCCATGCCCGGCGGGCAGAGGCGCGCGAGAAAGCTGCGCGGCATCCGCAGCCGAGAAACCCACCGCCATGGTGATCGGCTTGGTGCGTCCCACGACCGCTGGTCCGGCCTTGACCTCCTGGAGCCGCTTGAGGTAGGCCTTCTCCTGCTTCGTGAGGCTGACGAGCATTGGGGACGAAAAGATACCGGCAGGGATCTGGTCCAGCAGCCAGGCATGCAGAGCCGCCTGCTGCGCGATCTCCTCTTCCGGAGCGAGGCCGTCCATGAGTATCTCTGCCGGGACGCTCCGGTAGCTGCCGGAGCCGGACACCGCTGCGCCGACGGTATGACCTGGTACCAGGAACGCGACAGCGGCCAGGATCGCCATGCTTCCAGCAAACTCTGATCCGCGCCAACCCTCATGCCTGTGACGAGCCATCATGTCCCTCCTCTGGGATGTGTGGGTCGCACTACGAGACCGCGTGACAATGCGAACGAAAGGAATCCGGGCGGCGGGTGACCCGATTCGACGGAGGATCGTCGACAAGGGCCGTGCAGAGGTTCACCTCCCCCCAGAGAGAAGCGTGATTCTGCCTGATCGCAGGCTGTCGCGTTCTCAACTTACCTGTCATGGTTAGCACGCGTCAATGGAGGAACCGGCATTCTGTTTCTGACGGCGGCAAGCCGGGTTAGAATGCCCGGCCACGACGCGCGAGGTGATGATGGCACTGAGCAATGGCACGCGGCTGGGTCCCTACGAGATCATCGGGCCGCTGGGCGCGGGCGGGATGGGCGAAGTCTACAAGGCGCGCGACACGCGCCTGGATCGGACGGTGGCCATCAAGGTGCTGCCCGCCGGCGCCGGCGATCGCGCCGATCTGCGCGAGCGGTTCGAGCGCGAGGCCCGCACCGTCTCCAGCCTGAACCACCCGCACATCTGCACGCTGCACGACATCGGCCGGCACGACGGCGCGGACTACCTCGTCATGGAATACCTGGAAGGGGAGACCCTCGCCGAGCGGCTCTCCCGCGGCGCGATGCCGCTCGAACAGCTCCTGCGCTGCGGCGTCCAGGTGGCCGACGCGCTCGACAAGGCGCACCGTCGGGGAGTCGTCCACCGCGACCTCAAGCCGGCCAACATCATGCTGACGAAGTCGGGGGCCAAGCTGCTCGACTTCGGCCTCGCGAAGCTGCTGCCGACGGAACCCTTCGGGCCGGCGGCGGGATCCTCGGCCCTGGTCACGCAGCGCGCCGACCTGACGGCCGAGGGAGCGATCGTGGGGACGCTGCAGTACATGGCCCCCGAGCAGCTCGAAGGAAAGGAAGCCGATGCGCGCGCCGACATCTTCGCGCTGGGCACTGTGCTCTACGAGATGGCCACCGGGCGGAGGGCCTTCGAGGGCAAGAGCCGCGCCAGCGTCATCGCCGCCATCCTGACAACCGAGCCGCCGCCAGTCTCATCGATGCAGCCGATGGCGCCTCCCACCCTGGATCGTGTCGTGCGCATATGCCTTGCCAAAGACCCCGACGACCGCTGGCAGAGCGCGCGCGATCTCATGTCCGAGCTGCGGTGGATCGCCGAGGGCGGCTCGCAGCCGGGGATGGCCGCCCCCGCGATGGCCCCGCGCCGGCGCGCCGCGTGGCTGCCATGGAGCGTCGCCGCGGCGGCGCTGGCGGGGCTTGCCATCTGCCTGCCGGCCGCGCTGCGCCAGCTCCAGCCGGCCCCGGTGCCGCAGCGGATCCGGTTCGAAGTCCCCGCGCCCCCCGGGACGATCGCCGACTACTCCCTCGCGCTGTCGCCCGACGGAACGCGTCTTGCCTTCACCGCCACGAAGGATGGCGAGGCGGCCCTCCATGTACGCCGCCTCGATGACATCGAGTCCCGGCGGCTCGCGGGCACGGAAGGGGCCTCGCTGCCCTTCTGGTCGCCCGACAGCCGATGGATCGGCTTCTTCGCCCGCGGCAGGCTGATGAAGATCGACGCCGAGGGCAGGCCGCCGCAGCCCATCTGCGACGCCGTGGATGGCCGAGGTGGCAGCTGGGGCCAGGATGGAACGATCGTCTTCGCTCCTACCTTCACCGGCCCCCTCATGAGGGTCTCCAGCTCGGGAGGGAAACCCGAACCGGTCACGACTCTCGAGGACGCCTCGCTCGAGTCGAGCCACCGCTGGCCCTTCTTCCTGCCGGACGGCAAGCGCTTCCTGTACGTGAGCCGGGTCACCCACAGGAACGACAGTCGGCCGGTGTTCGTGGGGTCGCTCGACGGCACGGCGACCCATTTGCCCTTCCGCACCTACTCGGCCGTCAGCTATGCGGAGCCCGGGTATCTGCTGATGGTGCGTGGCGGAGCTCTCGTGGCGCAGCGATTCGATCCAGGCACGCTCACACCTTCGGGTGAAGAGTTCACCATTGCCGACGATGTCCCCGTGATCGGCAACCTGGGTCCGACGCTCTACGCGCCGGTCACCACCTCGAACAACGGCATGCTGGCCTACCGACCCAGCGCCGCCGTGCCCAACACTCTCCTGCAGTGGGTCGGACGCTACGGGAAGCTGGCCGGCACCGTGGGGTTGCCCGCGGGTTGGGGCGAGCCCGACCTCTCCCCCGACGGGCGCCGCGTGGCGGTCAGCAGGACGGACGACCAGATGTACGACGAGGATATCTGGCTGATCGACCTGCAGACTCAAGCCGAAAGCCGCTTCACGTTCCACCAGGCCACCGACGCCACCCCGATCTGGTCGCCCGACGGCAGCCGCATTGTCTTCGCCTCCACCCGCAACGGCGTCTTCGACCTGTTCGTGAAGCCGGTGAGCGGAGCCACGGAGGAGGAACTGGTTCTGAAATCCGACCTGAACAAGTGGGCCGATGACTGGTCGCCGGATGGCAAGTACATCCTGTACGAAACCGCCGGTCAGAACAGCGATCTCTGGCTCCTTCCGATGACGGGGACGGATCGGACGCCGGTGCCCTACCTGCCGGACTCCGGCGACGAATTCCACGGCACCTTCTCGCCGGATGGCAGGTGGGTCGCCTACACCTCCAGCGAATCGGACCGTACCGAGATCTACGTGCAGAGCTTTCCTGCCGGCCGGGGCAAGTGGCAGATCTCGACCACGGGCGGAGGGCAGGCCGTCTGGCGCGCCGACGGCCAGGAGCTGTTCTACCTGGCGGGAAACAGAATCATGGCCGTGGAGGTGAAGACCGGGGATGCCTTCCAGTCGGGCGTGCCCCGGGAGCTGTTCGCCGTGCAGCTCAGCCAGGCCGTCTTCGCCGCGCGCTCGCACTTTGCTGTTTCTCTCGACGGCGAGCGCTTCCTGGTCAACGCGGTCACCCGGGAGTTCGTGCAGCCCCCCGCCGTGGTGGTGCTGAACTGGACAGCCGGACTGGGCCGATAATCCCGAAAGAGTCCCGCGGGCCGGGGTGTATAATCGGCGTGAGCTCCGCGGGAGGCCCCGATGCCCGATCCCCGGATTGAAGAGTTGTTGCGCACGGCGCCGATCCGCTCGGTGCCCTTTGATTCACTGCCGCCGCTTGCCGACGCCACGCCGCTTGGCGAAGTGGTGGCCGTCATGCAGCAGCGCCGCGCCTCTGCGGTGGTGCTGACACGCGGAGATCAGGTCTCCGGGATCTTCACCGAGCGGGATCTTCTCAACCGGATCGTGGGGTTCGGCCACCAGGACCATGTGCCGATCCGCGATCTCATGACGCCCGCCCCCCGGACGCTTGGTCCCGACGCCAGGATCGCCGACGCGATCCGCCTGATGACGCAGCGTGGCTACCGCAACATTCCGCTCGTCGACGCCGGCGGCCGTCACGTGGGCCTGATCGCGGCGCGCGACATCGTGCAGTTCATCGCGGCGCAGTACCCGCGCCAGGTCATGAAGTCTCCTGTGCCGCGGGCCCGCACGGCGGGCGAGGCCGCGCCATGAAATGCCCGGCATGCGGCCAGGACAACCCGCAGGGAGCCTTCGACTGCGACGCGTGCGGCCGGGATCTCTCCATCGGTGACGCCGCCGGGGCGGGTGCGCCCGTGGCGGGCCCCCGCCACATCATGCGTGACCCGATCCGGCAGCTCGCGCCGCTCAAGCCGCTGGTGGCGCGTGCGGATGCGACCATCGCCGACGCCATCCGCATCATGCGCGAAGGAAGACACGGCAGCGTCCTGATTGTGGATCGCGCCGGAGGGGATCGGCTCCTGGGAATCTTCACCGAGCGGGACGTTCTGCTGCGCGTCTGGGGATCCGGCCTCGACATCACCACGACACCGGTCGGCATGGTGATGACCCCCGAGCCGGCCACGCTGCCCGAAGATGCGCCGCTGTCCGAGGCGATCCACCTGATGGCCGTGCGCGGCTTCCGGCACATTCCGATCGTGCGGTCGGGAACCCCCGTGGGGTTTCTCTCGGTGCGCGGCATCCTGCGGCACGTCACCGAGCAGGTTCTCACGGACGAGTAGCCGGGCAGCATGCGACGGCTCCTCGCACCGGTGCTGGTCCTGCTGCTCGCCGCAGCATCCGGTATGACGGAGGAAGAGCCCGTGCCGCCTCAGACGCAGCCATCGGATTCCGGCGCCCATCACGAAGGCCACGATCACGACGCCACCATGACGCACTCGTTCGCCGACGTGGAGCACTGGGTCTCGGTGTTCGAGGATCCCAACCGCGCCGCGTGGCAGAAGCCGGAAGCCGTGCCTGGCATCCTGGGCCTGCGGCCGGGCGACGTGGTGGCGGACATCGGAGCGGGCACCGGCTACTTCAACCGCTACCTGGCGCGCGCGGTAGGGGAGGCGGGCAAGGTCTACGCCGCCGACGTCGAGCCGACGCTGGTGGAGTACATGAAGCAACGCGCCGTCCGGGAGGCCACGCCGCAGGTGTTGGCGGTGCTCGCGAAGCCCGATGACCCGCTGCTTCCGGCGGCTGGCGTCGATGTCATCTTCATCTGCAATACCTGGCACCACATCGACGACAGGTTGGCCTACCTCGGCAGGCTCCGCCACGCGCTCAAACCATCCGGGCGACTGGCGATCGTGGACTTCCAGAAGCGGGAGCTTCCGGTCGGGCCGCCCCCGGAGCACAAGCTGACCCGCGATGAGGTGGTCGCCGAGCTGGCCGAAGCGGGATGGGAGCTGCGCACGGAGAGCGACGCGCTGCCTTACCAGTACACGCTGATCTTCACTCCTCGCGCAGCGCCGAGATGATCGGCAGCCGCGCGGCCCGCACCGCCGGCAGCAGCCCTCCGAGCAGCCCCATCACCGCCGCGAACACCATCGCTCCGATGACCATGCCCGGACTGGCCCTGAGGTTCCAGGTCAGGTCGGTGAAGGTGCTGAAGTTGGTGGTGGAGAAGGTGAGATTCTGAAAAAGGAGCGCCGGGAGGCAGGCGATTGCCCCGCCGATGAGCGCCAGAAGCACTGACTCCACCAGGAAGCAGATCAGGATGGAGCGGCGCGGGAATCCCAGCGCGCGCAGAGTGCCGATCTCCTTGGTGCGGGAGCCCACGAACGCGAACATCGTGACCATGGCTCCCAGGATCGCCCCGAATGTGAACAGCACCGACAGAACGCTGCCCAGCACCATGATCAACATCCGCAGGCTGGCGGAGGTCTCCTCGTAGTAGTCCCGCTCGTGCCTCACGTCCACGGCGAACCGCGAATCCGTTTCGAGCCGGTCTTTGAATGCAGGGTAATCAAGCCGGACATCACGCAGGGCCACAGTCGAGGAGGAATAGAAGTTCTGCCGGCCGAACGCCTCGGCCACCAGATCGACATCGCCCCACAGCTCCGACTCGAACGATGTCCCTCCCGCATCGAACACTCCCACGACGCTCCAGGTGCGCCCGCTCATCTGGATCGAGCCGCCCTCCTGGCATCCCTCGAACCCCTTCGCCGCGTTGCGCCCCGCCACGATCTCAAGCGTACCGAAGCGGGGCTCGCGCCCCTGTGTGATCCTGACAAGCGGTCTGAGCGCGAAGGAGTCCGCCGTCACACCGCGCACGGTGACATTGGACGAAGACTTCGCCTGGCCGAGGCGTGGCAGGTTCACGGCGGCGACGATCTCCGTCGTGGCGAGAGGCTTCCCTGTGGCACCGGTGGCGATCTCCGGCGAGCCGTGGATGATCGAAGAGGTGTCCTTCGAGATGCCGCTCATCGTTTCGGAGGTGGCCGCCTTGCGCAGGATGATGGCGTTGTCGGGCGAGCCGCTCTCAACCAGCGCGTGGCGGACGCCGTTGACCAGCATCAGGACCACCAGGAGGATCCCCACCGCGAGCGTGATGCCGGCGATCGTGAGGATCGTGCTCACCTTGCGCACCCAGAGGTTGCGCAGGTTGTAGATGATCGGGATGGAGGCCATGGCTGCTAGCCGACGCGCCGCAGCGCATCGGCGATCGGCATCCGCATGGCGCGCAGGGACGGCGGCACGCCGGCGATGATCCCCACGACGATCGCCATGATCAGTGCGAACAGGACGGTGCTGCTGGTCAGCTCGAAGACGGGGAAGATCTGACCCATCTGCTCCTCGATCCCCACTCCGATGACCGACACCAGGCCGTAGGCGATCAGGCATCCCACCAGCGCCCCGGCCACGGTGACGAAAATCGACTCGCCGGTGATGAGCGCGAGGAGATGGCCGGCACGGTAGCCCAGGGTCTTGAGGATGCCGTACTCCGAGGTGCGCTCGCGCGAGGACATCCCCATCGTGTTGGTCATGATCAGCAGGATGATGCCGATCACGATCCAGGCGGCCACCTTGATGATCGTGATGATGCTGCCCATCATCGAGACGAACGACTGGTTGAACGCCTTCTCGTTCTCGGTGAGCGTCGGCGCCGATGAATTGAAGAACAGGTCGTCCACGGCGGCAGTGATCGTGCCGGTTTCTTCCGGCTTGTCGATGCCGATCAGATACCACCCCACCTGATTGAAATCACCGCCGAGCCTTTCGTTGAGCAGTTTCCAGTGGAAGAACATAGTGGTCTCATCGGTGATCCGCTCGCGGCCGTGGTAAATCCCCCGGATGATGAAGTCCCACCCCTCCGCCTGCGTGTAGGGCGAGCCCATCAGCGTGATCCGATCGCCGATCTTCCAGCCGAACCGGTTGGCAAGCTTCCTGCCGACCACCGCTGCCTGCAGCTCGGCGTTGTAGGCCTCCTTCTGGTCGGCCGGCAGGATGAATTCGGGATAGAGGCCCATGTAGCGGTCGTCCACGGCGAGCTGGCCGAAGAACTGCTGCGGGTCCTTGTAGTAGGCGCCGAACCAGTTGCCCCAGCTCACCTGGGTCACTCCGGAGATGGAGGCGATCTTCTCGCCGTAGGCGTACGGCAGCAGGTTGAACAGCGACACGCGGTGGCGCGTCACCAGACGGCTCGGGCTGGCGGCCTCCACCCCGATGTTGTAGGCGGCGAGCACGGTCTGAAGAAACCCGAAGGCGATCACGGCCACGGCGGTCCCGGCCACGGTGAGCAGCGTGCGGACCTTGTTCCGGGAGGAGTTGCGCAGGATCAGCCGGAGAAGGTCTCCCATCAGGTCAGCACTCCCTTGTCGAGGTGCCGCACGCTATGCGCGTGGGCCGCGGCCCGCGGATCGTGCGTGACCATGATGATCGTCTTCTTGAATTCCTTGTTGAGCCGATCCAGCAGCGAGAGGATCTCTTCGGCGGACACCGCGTCCAGATCGCCTGTGGGCTCGTCGGCCACGATGAGCGTCGGGTCCGTCACGAGGGCCCGCGCGATCGCCACGCGCTGCTCCTGCCCTCCGGAAAGCTGGCGGGGAAAGTGGTCCATCCGGTCGCCCAGTCCCACGATCGACAGAGCCGTGCGCACGTGATCGGCGCGCTCCTTGCGCGAGAGCTTGGTCAGGGTCAGCGGCAGGTCGACGTTCTGCGCCGCGGTGAGCACCGGGATCAGATGGTAGAACTGGAAGATGAAGCCGACGTGGCGCGCTCTCCAGCGGGCCAGGTCGCTTTCTCCCAGTCTGGTGATCTCCTGGTCCTTGACGGTGATCCTGCCGCGCGCCGGCCTGTCGATGCCCGCGATGAGATTCAGCAGGGTGGTCTTTCCCGATCCCGAGGGGCCCATCAGCCCCAGAAAATCCCCTTCGTTGATCGTCAGGTTGATGCCATCCAGCACGGGGATCTTGATGGTGTCGCGGTAGTAGACCTTGCTGACATCTTCGACACGCACAACCTGGCTCATCTGCCGGTTTCCTCTCTGGTCGGAGGGCGCCGCCTCGCGCACGCTCCTGCCAGTCTCAGTCGTCATCATGATGGCTTCTTACGCAAGCCGGGAACGGGAGGGTACTGCGGTGTCCGGCTCGAAGGCAAGGGGACGGCGGTCGCCGGCCCCAGGCTCCGGGTCAGCTGCTGCGGGTGAGCCGGCGTGTCGAGCGGCGCGACTCGCGGGTGACGCCGGCGGCGCGCGCCACGCCGTCGCGGAAGGTGTGCCACGTCTCGAGACTGCGCTCGACGGCTTCGGTGACGAGCATCTTCTCGCCGGCCGAGCGCGCGTGATCGAGCACCATCCTCCAGGCCGCCTGCCGGTGGCCATCCTCGACCCGCGCATGGGCCCGCTTGAGGGTCAGGTAGCGGGGGTCCAGGCCGTGGTATCGCACGAGCGGATTGTCCCGCAGCAGCACCTTCTCCTGTTCTTCCGGGGACACGGGGCGCAGCTGGTGCTGGGCGATGGCGCCGCGGTCGTGCACGCTGCCTTCCACGAAGATCGTGACAACCGCGGCTCCCACGATCCAGGGCATCGTGGTGGTGGCTTCGTCCAGCCAGTCGCGGTAGGCCCGGCTTTCTGGCAGCAGTTTCACATTGCGAAACTCCTTGCGCTCGAGCCTCAGCCCCTCCATCATATAAAGGAACAATTCAGGGTGTGCCCCGGTGCCGGAAAGGCCCCCCGTCTCCTCTTCGTAGAGGTTCTCGGCCAGGTCGCGGCGCACCTCTGCGACGGGGCAGCGTGAGTGGACCCGGCTCAGAAACACCGGGAAATCCCGCACGTAGACTGCATATTCCTGCTGGAAGTGCAGCCGTAGTTGCTCGAGCGTGGCTGTCGGGCCCCCGAAAACGGGCCATGCCCAGTGGTCCTTGTGGTCCATCACGCGCAGCAGAGATCCCTTGAAGTCGCTCATGGCGCGCAAGATAGAGCCATCCGACCGGACCGTCAAGAATGGTGTTCGGCCCTCTCCGGGGGTCCCTTCGGCGCAGCTCAACGTTGACGGAAAGCCCTGCATGGAATAGAATAAGCTCTTGATTTTCAATGAAATCGCCATTCCTGGCGGTTTCCAAGGTTCCCGGAGGAAGGTTTATGGTGCAGTTCAAGGTAGGAGACAAGGTTGTCTACCCGAACCACGGGGTCGGCGTGATCGAGCAGATCATGAGCGCCTCGAGTGCAGGGGTGGACAACACGTTCTACCGGCTCCGGATCCTGGCTAACGACAGCACCGTGCTGGTGCCCACCCACAACACGGTGCAGGTCGGCCTGCGCAAGGTGCTCTCCAAGAAAGACGTCGACAAGGTCTTCAGGGTCCTGCGCAGCGCCAAGGTCGAACTGACCAGTGACTGGAAGGGGCGGTTCCAGGAGAACTCCGACAAGATGCGTACGGGGGACATATTCGAGGTGGCCCGGGTTCTCAAGAACCTGACCTACCTGAGCAAGAGCAAGAATCTGTCCTATCGCGAGCGTAAGATGCTCGACAAGTCCCGGTACCTGATCGTCAGCGAGATCGCCGAGGTGGCCAACCTGCCCGAGGATCAGATCGAAGCCCGGGTGGACAAGGCGGTTTCCGTAACGGCCAGAGGGGCCGGGAACAACTGAAGTTGCTCTGTCTCCCGCTCCCGCTCCGGCTCTGCCGGAACCATGGGGAGACGATGACACCATAGGGCGATCGAGCCGGCAGGCGCGATCGCCCTTGTTGTTTAGAGGGGTGGATTCCGGGGCATGAGCACGCCTGTCATGATGGCGCTGCTGGCCGCGCTGATGTGCTTCGCGGTGGTGGTCTACGCTTCCGAGACGGCGCTCTTCTCGCTGCGTCCCTGGCGCGTGGAGCGGCTCAGGCACGCCCGTCCCGCCACGGGCCGGTTGATTGCCGAGCTGCTGCGGGATCCCAGGACGCTCGTCATCTGCATCGCCATATCGGCGGAGATCGTGGATGTCGGCGCCTCCAATCTGGTGGCCGAGCTGCGGCGCCGCCTGCTCGCCCCACACATCGGCGATCAGCTGTCGCTGGTTGTCGGCGTGATCGTGACGTCAGTCGTTCTGTCACTCGTCTGCGAGCTGGGCCCCAAGACGATCGCCGTGACTTTCCCCGACGCCGTGGCCGCAAGGCTGGCCCGTCCCATCTGGCTGCTCAATGGGGCGCTCAAGCCGCTAACCCTGCCTCTCGCGAAGCTGACATCGCGGCTCACCGAGCGCAGCCGGGCTCGCGTTCCCGCCTCGACGCCCGCCCCACTCACCGAGGAGGATTTCCGAACGCTGGTGGACTACAGCAGGACTGAGGGGACGCTCAAGCCGGCGCAGGCAGAGATGATCGAAGCCGCTTTCCGGCTTGGGGACATGCAGGTGCGTCAGGTCATGACGCCGCGGCCGGACATGATCGCGCTTTCAGAGTCAGCGAGCCCCGAAGAAGCGCTCGACACGGTCCGCAACTCGAGGCACTCGAGGATTCCGGTTTTCGGCGCGGGGCTCGATGAGATCATCGGCGTGCTCTACGCGAAGGACCTCCTCTCGCAGCGATACCAGCTCGTGCCACAGGTTCCCATCAAGGAGATGCTCCGGCCGGCGCTGTTCGTGCCCGAGCTGATGCGGGCCCGCCAGCTGGTCCACGAGCTGCAGGCGCGCAGGGTTCATCTGGCGATCGTCGTGGACGAGTATGGCAGCACCGCCGGCATCGTGAGCCTGGAGGACCTGCTCGAAGAGATGGTGGGCGAGTTCGCCGACGAGTTCGAGCGGCCCGTGCGTTTGTTCAAGCGGCTGCGACGGGGGACATTCTGGGTGCGCGCCAGCATGCCGCTGCCGGAGTTCGCGCGGCGCGTGCGGGCCCGCATCAAGGAGCGGGAAGTGGACTCGGTGGGCGGCTACGTGCTCAAGCTGATGGGCCGCGTTCCGGTGGAAGGAGACAGCGTCTCGGATGGGCGCTTCGACTTCACGGTGCGGCGGATGAAGGGCCGCCGAATTCTGGTGCTGGTCGTGCAGCGCCGGCAAGAGGTCAGGGATGGGAGCGGGGCATCTCACCAGGGCGATTCGGGCCGCCAGGGCCCGGGCGAAAAGGAGGCGCCTGAAAAAGCGGACAGGCACACGAGAGTCCTTCCCTCTTGACGCCCCACCACCATTGATGGAGCGATCAAGAACCCTCAGCGCCTGTCTTGCCGACTTATACGGCGATGCCGTGATGTCGTCAAGCTGGAACCCGCGCCAGGCAAGGGATTCGGCCGATTCCATCCGGCCTCGAACACGGCGGCCCCGGTGCCATGGACCCCATCGTTCTTGAAGCAGTCTGCGGTGAGCTCAACGAGCGGCTCGCCGGACAGCCGCTCGAAGCCGTGGTGCAGATCGATCCGCACCGCTTCCTGCTGCGTTTCTCAGAGCCGCCGTTTCCCCGCGTGCACATCGCGCTGCATCCGGCCGTCTCGGCGCTTCACCTGACGAGTTCCATCAAAGTGCGCGCCGCAGCCACCGAGCTGGGTGCCGCATTCACGACGCCCCTGCGTGGAAAGCGGTTCGAGCGGGCCGAGCGGCCGCCAGCGGAGCGGCGCGCGCTCCTCCGGTTCGAGGGCGGCGAGGCGCTCGTGGTGGAGCTGATGGGAAAGGCTTCCAACATGCTCCTGCTGGATCCCGACGGGCGCATCCAGGCCTTCGCCCGGTCGCACCATGGAGCCTTCCGGCACGCCAGACTGGGCGAGGCGTACCAGCCACCCCCTGCTTCCAGCCGGTGGCTGTCGGGAGCAATGGAGCCGCCTGATGCCCGGCGGATCGCCCAGGCGCTCGAGCGCCGCCCGCCCGATGTGCCGCTGGAAAGCCACCTGGTCAGCGTGCTTCCCGGGTTCTCGCCGGTGGTGGCGCGCGAGTTGAATCACCTGATCGCCGCCGGCGCCAATCTGAAAGAAGCCTGGGATCTCATAGCCTCCGGGCTGGAGCAGCCGCGCCGGCCCGTGCTCTACAGCCCGTCCGCGCCCGATCACCTCGAGGCCTCCACCCCGCTGACGGGCAGGAATCTCTTCCCCTTCGTGATGCCGATCGAGCACGCGGGCGGCCTTGCCGCGACGCCGGTTGCCACGGCCAGCGGCGCGCAGGAGCAGGCCACGATGCTGCTCCTGCGCCGCCTCGGCTTCCAGGATGCGCTGGCGGGGCTGACCGGGCTGCTCCGCGGCGAGGCCCGGCGCCTCGATGCCTTGAGCGAGGCGCTCACCGCGGATCTGCGCCGGGCGGAGGGCGTCGCTGCGTCGCGCCGGCATGCGGAGTTGCTCCTGTCCCAGCTAGGCACCGCCGTGAAGTCAGGCTCCCTGGCATCCGTGACGGACTTCTACGATCCAGAGGGGCGCACCGTCGAGATCCCGATCGATCCCCGGCTGGGGCTCAAGGAGAACGCCGCTCGGATGTTCGCCGCGGCGCGCCGCGCCGACCGTACCCGGCAGCTCGTCCCGGAGCGGATCGCGGGCCTGGCGCAGCGGCGCGTACGAGTGGCCGCGGCTCTGGCGCAAGCAGGATCGGCGCGCGACGCAGAGCAGCTCGAGCTGCTCGAGCGGAGTCTGCAGGGAGAAGGAATCCTGCGCGTGGTGCGCCGCAGGAGCGCGCCGGCGGCCGGTCCGAAGAACCGCTACGTCGCGGTGAACTCCTACAGGACGCGCGATGGATTCACCGTGCTGGTGGGCCGCACCAGCGCCGAGAACGATGAGCTCACCTTCCGCGTCGCGGGGCCCGACGATCTGTGGCTGCACGCCTCGGGATTCCCTGGCGCGCACGTCGTCGTCCGCAATCCACAGCGGCTGCGGGAGCTGCCCGACTCCACGGTGCGCGAGGCGGCGGCGATCGCGGCATGGCACAGCAAGGGACGTGACGAGAAGGAGCTCGATGTGCATGTGACCTTCAGGCGTCATGTCCGCAAGGGGAGGGGAATGTCGCCCGGCATGGTGATGCTGCGCAGGCACCACACGGTACGAGTGACTCCCTCTCTGCCCGCAATGCCAAAGCCGAATCCATGATTCGGAGGGCGGTTGCGCGCCGCCCCGGGCTCCGCGCCCCGCTGCGCCCTCCCGCGCGCAGCCTCCTCCGGGTCGGCAACCGCGCGCGGTCCAGGGGACTCCTTCGATCCGGGGCTGTCGAGTTTGGGATTGAAGGGTCTCCGGATGCTGTAGTAGCCTGTCCGCCCGACCGAGGGCCCCCGCAGTGATCACTCCCCAGTTGATCCGCCACGTCTCCTGATGGCCAGCCGCGGCCTGCGCATCGCGCTGAGCATCGTGGCGGCCGCCATCTTCCTGTTTCTGTTCTTCCGCAAGCTGGACCTGGCGGAGATCGCCAGGCACATGGGAGAGGCGCGCCCGATCTGGATGGTGCTTGCCATCGCCTGCCAGGGGCTCCATCTGCTCCTGCGCTCGACCCGCTGGCGGCTGCTGCTGTCCCCGCTCAAGCCGGACATCCGCTTCTATGGGCTGTTCTCCGCGACGGCGATCGGCTACCTGCTCTCGTTCGTTTTCTTCAGGATCGGCGAGGTGCTGCGGCCGATCATGCTGGCGCAGCGCGAGGGGATCAGCAAGACGGGAGCGCTGGCCACCTGTGTCCTCGAGAGATTGATGGATCTGCTCTCGGTCGTGCTCCTGTTCGGCTTCTATCTCATCTTCCTGTTCAGGATGCCAGCGGCGGGCACGGGGGCCGTGGATATGGAACAAGTGCGCCGCGCCGGACTCACGGTCGGCGCCCTGGCGCTGCTGAGCTTTCCCATCCTCTATCTGGTGGTGCACTACAGGCACCGCATCTTCGCCGCGCTGGATCGCCGGGGTGGGGGAGGGACCTCTCTGCTGCCGCGGCTGCTGCACTCGTTTCTGGGCGGGTTCGACGTCGTGCGCGGCGGCCGCGTTTTCACGTGGGCCTGGTTGCAGTCGATCGCCATCTGGGTGGTGATCACGCTGTCGATCTGGTGCTCGCTGCAGGCGTTCGATCTGGGGCTGTCGCCCGGTGACTGCCTCATGATGCTGGCCCTGCTCAACATCGGCATCGCGGTGCCCACGCCCGGCGCCGTGGGATCCTACGAATACATGGGACAGCTCGGCCTGGTGGACATCTTCGCAGTTGAGCCCAACCGTGCCGCCGCGGCGATCCTGGTGACGCACGCGCTGGCCATCGGACCGGTTATCATTGTCGGCATCCTCCTCGTGTGGAAGGAGGGGATGTCGCTCGCGGGCCTGACCCGGATCCCGGCAGGGTCCGCAGCGCCCGGAAGCCCGGAGGCCGCCCCGTGAAGTGCCCGTTCTGCGCCCATCTCGAAGACAAGGTGGTGGACTCGCGCGAGGGGAAGGAAGGGCACGTCATCCGGAGGCGGCGTGAGTGCCTCAAGTGCCGGAAGCGCTTCACCTCGTACGAGCGGATCGAGGAGATCCAGTTCCGCCTGATCAAGCGCGACGGGCGGCGCGTCCCCTTCGAGCGGAACAAGGTGATGACGGGGCTGTTGAAGGCCTGCGAGAAGCGGGCCGTTGCGATGAAGGATCTCGAGGAAGTCGTCGACGAGATCGAGGGGATGCTTCAGGAGAGCCCGGATCGAGAGCTGACCACCGACCGTGTCGGAGCGCACATCATGCTCCGGCTGCGGGAGCTCGACAAGATCGCCTACGTGCGATTCGCGTCAGTCTACCGGCGGTTCGAAGAGCCGGCGGATTTCATGGCCGAGCTCAAGGGGCTTCTCGACCAGAAACAAAGGGGATAGCCCGGCCGGCGGACGGGCTCCCAGCTTGCGCCGGGGGCGCCGGCCCACAATATTCGGCCGGGAACAAGATACTCGGAGGCGTGTGTGGAGCAGAACTTCGGACCCTACCTGGAAATCGCTCGCATTCAGAGCGAGATCAACAAGATGTTCGATGTGCTGCTGGAAATGCGCCAGGACGAGACGACGCCCGAGCTTTCCTCGTGGATTCCCAGCGTTGATGTCTGCCAGAACTCCGAGGGTCTCCTGCTGCGCTGCGATCTGCCCGGAGTGGCCTTCGAGTCGCTCAAGCTGGCGGCGCACAGCGGGGCGCTCATCATCACGGGCGAGCGGCACCGCCAGCCGGCCCCGGCCAACGCGAAGTTCGTCTGCGTGGAGCGGGTCAGCGGCAAGTTCAGGCGCGTGGTGCCTCTGTCCGGCGCGTTCAACACGCGCGACGCCCGCGCCATGATGGACGACGGAGTTCTCGAGGTCTTCTTCCCCAAGGTGTCCAACCGGCGCGGCGAGGAAGTGGTCATCCCCGTCGCCATCCAGAAGGGGCGCACATGACAGGCGAGATGACGCGCCCCACGGGGCGCGGCGACGACCAGCTCAAGATCCCCGAACGGCTCCCTGTGCTGCCTCTGCGCGATCTCGTCGTCTACCCGTTCATCATCGTGCCGCTGTCGGTGTCCCGCGAACGATCCATCTCGGCGGTGGATCACGCCCTGGCCGGCAACCGCATGATCCTGCTGTGCGCGCAGAAGGACAAGGAATGCGAGTCGCCCGGCCCCAAGGACCTCTACCGGATCGGCACCGTGGCCGTCATCATGCGCATGCTCAAGCTGCCCGACAACCGGATCCGCGTCCTGGTGCAGGGAGTGGCGCGCGCGCGGGTGCTGGACTTCAGCGAAGGCAAGGAGTTCTACCAGGCCCATCTCGAGAAGATCGTCGAGCCTCCCCTCGAGCAGAACCTGGAGCAGGAGGCCCTGATGCGCGCGGTCAAGAAGAGCCTCGAGCGCAGCGTCAGCCTCGGCAAGAGCATCTCGTCGGAGGTGATGGTCGTGGCCTCCAACCTGGAGGCGCCGGGCCGGCTGGCCGACGTCGCGGCCTCCAACCTGGAGATGCGCATCGAGGATGCCCAGGAGATCCTTCAGGTCATTGATCCGGTCAAGCGGCTGCGCATGGTCAACGACCTGCTCAACAAGGAGATCGATCTCCTGACGATGCAGCAGGAGATCAACACGCACGCGCGTGAGGAGATCGATCGCTCGCAGCGCGAGTTTTTCCTGCGCCAGCAGATGAAGGCGATCCAGCACGAGCTGGGCGAAGGCAACGAGCTGGCCGAGGAGATCCAGCAGATCCGCGAGAAGGTGGTGCAGGCGAAAATGCCCAAGAAGGTCCTTGAAGAGGTGGAGCGGCAGATCGCCAAGCTGGAGCGCATGCAGCCCGACGCAGCCGAGACCGCCACCCTGCGCAACTACCTGGACTGGATGGTGGACATCCCCTGGACCCGCAACACCCGCGACAATCTGGACATCGGCAAGGCGCGCACGATCCTCAACGAGGATCACTTCGGCCTCGAGAAGATTAAGGACCGGATCCTGGAATACCTCTCCGTCCGCAAGCTGAACAAGGACATGAAGGGCCCGATCCTGTGCTTCGTCGGCCCGCCCGGCGTCGGCAAGACCTCCCTGGGGAGATCGATCGCGCGCGCGCTGGGAAGGAAGTTCGTGCGGATCTCGCTGGGCGGGGTGCGCGACGAGGCCGAGATCCGCGGCCACCGACGCACCTATGTCGGCTCGATGCCGGGCCGCATCATCCAGGGGATGCACCAGGCCGGCTCGGTCAACCCGGTCTTCATGCTCGATGAGGTGGACAAGCTGGGCGCCGACTACCGCGGCGACCCCTCGGCCGCGCTGCTGGAGGTGCTCGATCCCGAGCAGAACAACACGTTCCGGGATCACTACCTGGGCGTCCCGTACGATCTGTCGAAGGTGCTGTTCATCGCGACGGCGAACCTGCTCGAGCCGATCCAGCCTGCTTTCCTCGATCGGATGGAAGTCATCCGGCTGTCGGGCTACACCGAGGAAGAGAAGGTCGCCATCGCCCAGCGCCACATCGTTCCCAAGCAGGTCAAGGAGAACGGACTCAAGCCGGCCCAGATCGAGTTCCCGGAGCCCGGGCTCAAGCGGGTCATCGCCTCCTACACGCGCGAGGCCGGTCTGCGCAATCTCGAGCGGGAAGTGGCGACCATCTGCAGGAAGGTGGCGCGCAAAGTGGCGGAGCGGGCGCACAAGGGACTGGCCCGCATCTCGGCCGCAACGGTGGAGAAATACCTGGGAGCGCCGCGCATCCTTCCCGAGGAGTCGCTCAAGGAGGATCGCGTCGGCGTGGCGACCGGCCTCGCCTGGACGGCGTCCGGCGGCGACATCCTGTTCGTGGAGGCCACCACGATGCGCGGCCGCGGCGCGCTCATGCTGACCGGCCAGCTTGGCGAGGTCATGAAGGAATCGGCGCAGGCCGCCCTGTCGTACGCCCGCGCGCGCGCGACCTGGCTGGGCATCCCCGAAAAGTTCTTCTCCACGCACGACCTGCACGTGCACGTTCCCGAAGGCTCGATCCCGAAGGACGGCCCTTCGGCGGGGATCACCATGGCGGTGGCGATGTTCTCGGCCGTCTCGGGCCGCCCGGTGCGGCGCGACGTGGCGATGACCGGCGAGATCACCCTGCGCGGCCAGGTGCTGGCGGTGGGAGGCATCAAGGAAAAGGTGCTGGCCGCGCGGCGCGCGGGGATCACCACGGTCATCCTCCCGTCGCCGTGCAAACGCAATCTGGAGGACATTCCCTCTCCCATGCGTCAGGCCATGAAATACCTCTTCGTGGACGACGTGGAGCAGGTGTTCGAGCTGGCGATGCTGGAGCGGCGCAAGACGCCACGTGCCGGGGCAGCCACGCCGCGTGGACGCGGTGGACGGGGACGCAGGACTCCCGGACAGGCTGCCGTCCAGGCCATCCGGAAGGGGTGATACGCTCCGGAGCGTGACGCGCGGCCGGCCTTCCGAAGACCTCTTCATCCAGCGGATCCGCGCCCGCTTCAGGAACGCTCCACCGGCTCCTGCCGGGATCGGCGACGACGCCGCGGTAATCCCGCCTCGCGCCGGCCTCCAGCTCCTCTCGCAGGACTGCATGGTCGAGTCGCGCCACTTCCGGCGCAACGAGCCCCCCTGGCTTCTCGGGCGCAAGTGCCTCGCGGTCAACCTGAGCGACATCGCCGCGATGGGAGGGCGGCCCACGGGGTTTCTCCTCTCTCTGGGCATCCCGTCCGACCTGCCCCGTGGGTTCATCGACAGCATGCTGGATGGGCTCGCGGCCGCGGCCGCCGAGCAGGATGTCCCGATCCTCGGCGGCGACACATCGGGGTCGGTATCCAGCCTGTTCATCAGCATCACCATCCTGGGCGCGATGCCGCGCAGGACCGCGCCGATCATCCGATCGGGGGCGCGTCCGGGCGACGGCGTCTATGTCAGCGGCGCGCTGGGGGGCTCGGCAGCGGGCCGGCGGCTTCTCGAGGCGGGGTGGACCGCGCGCGCGTCCGGGTCCCGGCGAGGGACCATCGCGCTGCGCGCGCCACGCGGCGCCCGCGCGGCGCGGCCGCTGCGAGCCCGGGCGATGCAGGCCGTGCGCGCGCACCTGGATCCCACGCCCAGACTCGAGCTGGGCCGGCAGCTTGCCGGAAGGAGGCTCGCCTCCAGCGCCATGGACATCTCCGACGGCCTCTCACTGGACCTGGCCCGGTTGTGCGCGGCTTCGGGAGTCGGGGCCAGCGTCTGGGCCCACGCCGTGCCGATCGCCGACGCGGCGCGCGCCCTGGCCGGCCAGCTCGGCGCGACACCGCTCGACCTGGCGCTCAACGGAGGAGAGGACTACGAGCTGGTGTTCACCGTGCCCCCTTCCCGCGAAGGAAGGCTGGATCACAGCGGGCTCGACGCATTCTGCATCGGCCGGATCGTGCGCCGCGCCGCGGGGCTCAGGCTCCAGGACGCAGCCGGGCGGCTGACCCCCCTCCGCCCCGCCGGCTTCGATCACTTCCGAGGCTGACCTACGATGCTCTTCGAGGCGGGCCGAGGGCCTCGAAGGCCCGAGGCCCGCAATCTCCCACCCCTTTAGGGGGGAAAAGACACGTCGCCCTCCCACGATGTGAGGCCGCCGGGCACTCCTCGAAGCAGGGCCTCGCGAGCGAGCCTGACCATCCGAGCCGGGTGAGGATGGCGAGCGAGCGCGGAGCCGAGCTATCCGAGTAATGGATTCGGGTCGCGTTGCGTGCGCGGCGCCACCAGATGCAAGAGGCTGCGACGAAGGCGACCGTTGTGGTGGTTGAGGCGCGGCGACGCGGCGATGGTGGCGGCCGCCTGCCTTTGTCGCTCTGGCATGCCTGATGGGGACAACCACATCGGTTGGTCCGCGCCTCGCTTCGCGGCTGCGGCTCGCAAGCCGGCTGCGCGGCCCAAACCATTACTCGACCAGACTCCCAAGCCCGGGGCCGCGCGAAGGCATCCCTGCGGGAGGAGGTGCCCGGCGGCCCAATGCTCATTGATCGGGCGACTTTCTTGATTAGGTGCAACTTGTTGAGTATGTTGCGGTTCTTCGCGCGCCCAGACACTTGGGCGCACAACCGGGGTTTTTCGTCTAGACGCAATCGGCCTGCCCAACGTATCGGGGACGCACACCACCGTGGCGGGCCGGATTCTGGAGATCCGGATCGTCGATGGTGGATGAACGGAGCCTGATCAGGCGGGCGCAGCAGAAAGACCTGGAAGCGTTCGAACAGCTCGTCCGCCTGAAGCGGGAAAGCGCCTTCCGGGTCGCGTTCAACATCGTCGGGGATGAGGATGACGCCGAAGACATCGCGCAGGTCGCGTTCATCAAGCTGTGGTCCTCGCTGCGCCAGTTCAACGAGAACCAGCGCTTCGACCCCTGGTTCTTCAGGATCGTAGTGAATCTCGCCATCGATCATCTCCGGGTCCGCCGGCGGGGGCCCCAGGCCCTGCCGGAGGAGAGGCAGGACGATGCGGCGCCCGGCGCCCAGCCGGCCGGCGTCCCGTCCGCCGATCCCGCCTCGCAGGCGGACGTCGAGCTGATGCGGGTGGAGCTGCGCAAGGTCTTCAACGACATAGCAAGGCGGCTCACGCCGCAGCAGCGCGCGGCCTTCACTCTGCGGGAGATCGAAGGAGTGCCCACCGAGGAGATCGCCCGCATCATGTCCACCCGGCAATCCACGGTCCGCAACCATCTGATGTCTGCGCGCCGCGCGCTCCAGGAAGAGCTGCGCCGGCGCTATCCGGAGTATTTCAGGATGAAGGAGCGGGGCTGAGATGGGCGGCGTGCCGACCGACCTGTTCGACTGCGCGCGGGTGAACTCCTACCTGGAAGCCTACCTGCTGGATCGGGTGCCCCCTCCCGAGCGGCGCGGGATGAGGCTTCACATCCATCGCTGCCCTGCCTGCTTCGCCAAGGTGACGGCCCGCGATCCGCTGCAGCTCTTCGCGCCGCTTGCCGATCAGAAGCGTGGCGAGCCGGGCTCCGGCCCCCAGGTCTGGGAATCGTTCTGGGATGACATCGCCGAGGGGGTCCGTAAGGAGGAAAGCCTCGGCGCGATGCCGCGTCTGGTGCGATGGGTCTCCGCCCGGCCCGCGCTGCTGGCGGCCGCCGCGGCTGCCGTGATCGTTGCAGTGGGCGTGGTCTGGCTGCGGCCGGCCGGAGAGCTGCGGGGGCCCGAGCCGCCCGCCATTCCCGTCATGGCCGGCGCGGGCGTCCCGCCCGCGCCGGAGTCCGGCGGGATGCCGCTGCCGCCGGTCGTCGAGGCGGTGCGCACCCCCGACGCCAGGCCGGTGACGGTCTATTCGATGGCCTACGAAGTGCCCGGTGCGGGAAGCACCCAGGCGCAGCTCGTCCTGATCGTGGATGGCGGGCTGGAGCTGTGATGAGCGGCCAACGCTCCAACGCGCGCACGCGCTGGCTGCTCGCCGCGGCACTGACGCTGGCGGTGGTCCTGCCGGCGCACGAGATCATGGCCCAGGAGCCCTCTGCCGGGAGCGCTGACCCGGATGCGGCAGTCTCCTCGCGCACCTTCACGTCCCGCTACAGGCAGATCGCGGAGGTGCTGAAGCTGATCGAGCCGGCGATCTCGGAGCGCGGCACCTACAGCGTGCAGCCGCGCCTCAAGTCGGTCACCGTCACCGATACCGACGCGGTGCTCAAGCGGATCGAAGAGCTGCTCAACGCGTTCGACCAGCCGGCGCGGAACATCCGGCTGGTGGTGCAGCTTCTCAAGGGCGAGGAGGGGCCGCCGCCGGCCGCGCCGAGGCTGCCCGCGCGCAGGCTGGGACTGCCCCCGTCGGTGATCCAGGACGTGACGAAGTGGGGCGTGGTGACCCAGATAGGCAACGCGGTCCTATCCACGGCCGAAAACGAGCCCGGCTCGGTGGCCCTCGGGGACGAGTACCGCATCCGCTTCACCATGGGAGCGATCTCGCCGCGCATCCAGGTGGTGAGGGTGGAGCGCTTCACTCTCGAGAAGCTCAAGCGCGGCACTGATGGCCGGATGCAGTTCGCGCCGCTGATCGACCTGGTGCTCAACCTCAAGCAGGGCCAGACGACCGTGCTGGGGGCCACCTCGAGCCAGGACAGCCGGCAAGCCCTCTTCGTGGCAGTCACCGCCACGACTGAAGAGGAGCCCTGACGATGGCCGAATGGGTCGCCAAGCTGGGCACCACCACGGGGCAGGTGATCGAGCGCACATATCTGGGCGACTCGGAGGACGACGTGCGCCGCGAGCTCGAGACGCAGGACTTCATGGTCTACTCGGTCCGGCGCAAGGCCGCCGTCAGCTCGCTGCTGGGAGGCCGCGGCCTGCGGCGCAAGAAGATCTCCGCCAAGGAGTTCCTGATCTTCAACCAGGAGCTGGCCTCGCTCATCACGGCCGGCCTGCCGATCATCTCGAGCCTCGACATCCTGATCGAGCGGCGCAAGCAGGGCGCCTTCCGCGCGGCGCTGAGCGATATCCGGGACCAGGTGAAGTCGGGGGCGGCGCTGTCCGACGCCTTCGCCTCGCAGGGGGATCTCTTCCCTCGGCTCTTTTCCTCGTCGCTGGCCTCGGGGGAGCGCTCCGGCGAGATCGCCGCCGTGCTCAAACGGTATATCGCCTACACCAAGACCGTCCTGACCCTGCGCAAGAAGATCGTCGGGGCGATGATCTACCCCACCATTCTGATTTGCATGTCGGTCCTTCTGGTCGCCGTGCTGGTGATATTCATCCTGCCCAACTTCCAGGCGCTGTTCGCGGACATGGGCACGGAGCTGCCCTTCCTGACGCAGGCGCTGCTCTCGGTGTCGGGCTTCGTCACGCACTACATCCTGGTGATCGTGCCCGGCGTCCTGATCGCCGGGCTCGGAATCATGAGCTACATGCGCTCCGAGACGGGCGCGCTGGCCTGGGACGGCTACAAGATGCGAATCCCGCTCGTGGGGAGGATTTTCGCCATGTACGGGGTGTCGCGGTTCTGCCGCACGCTGGGAACCCTGGTGCAGGGCGGCATCCCGCTGGTGACCGCCATCGAGATCTCGGCGCGCGCGGTGGGAAACCGGCTCTACGAGAAGGAGATGCTCGTCGTGGCCCGCAAGGTGCGCGAGGGGCAGCCGCTCTGGGACTCGCTCGAGAAGTCCGGCCTGATCTCCGACATGGCGGTGGGGATGATCAAGGTGGGCGAGTCCACGGGCTCCCTGGAAGAGATGCTCACCAACGTTGCCACCTTCTACGACGACGAGATCGAGACGTCGCTGGCCACGATGATTTCACTGCTGGAGCCCGCGATGTTGATCTTCATGGGTCTCATCGTGGTGGTGATGCTCCTGTCGATCTACCTGCCCCTCATCCAGTCCTACACCGCGTCCAACTACTGAGGAGCATGCGATGAGTCCGACACAAGGTCAGCGCGACACCGAGGCCAAGCCCCCGGCCACCGGCGAGGTGGTCTCGGAGGAGGCCCAGGCCCAGCGGCTCGCCGACCGGCTGGGGCTCGAGTTCGTCGACGTGGCGCACTTCACCATCGACAACGACCTGTTCCGCTCGATCCCCGTCGATCTCATGTTCCGGTTCAACTTCGTGCCCTACCGGCAGCGGGGCGGCACGCTCATCTGCGTCGTCTCGGATCCCACCGACGTGCTGATGATCGACGAGCTGGAGCTGCTGCTGGGCCATCCCATCGAGGTGATGGTGGGGACGCGCTCGGCGATCCAGGAGATCCTCAAGAAGTCCGAGTCGTCGCAGCGCGTCCTGGAGGAGGCCACCGAGGAGTTCAAGGTCCAGCTCATCCGCGAGGACGAAGACGGCGAAGAGCAGCTCTCCATCGAGCGGCTGACCTCGGATGCCTCACCGATCATCAAGCTGGTCGATTCCACCATCTTCAACGCCCTGCAGCGGCGCGCCTCGGACATCCACATCGAGACGCGCGACCGCGAGGTGGTGATCAAGTACCGCATCGACGGCGTGCTCTACCAGGCGATGGATCCGATCGACAAGCAGTTCCACTCCACCATCATCTCGCGCATCAAGGTCATGTCGGAGCTCGACATAGCCGAAAAGCGCGTCCCGCAGGACGGCCGCTTCAAGATGAAGCTCAAGGGACGCACGATCGACTTCCGCGTCTCGATCATGCCCTCGGTGCACGGCGAGGACGCGGTCATCCGCATCCTGGACAAGGAATCGGCAAGCGAGGAGTTCAAGACGCTCCGCCTGGACGTCCTGGGCTTCGAGGCGCGCGAGCTGAAGATCCTGCGCCGCCAGATCACCGAGCCGTACGGGATGTTCCTGGTGACCGGCCCCACCGGCTCGGGCAAGACGACGACGCTCTACGCCGCCCTGTCCGAGATCCGCTCCGACGAGGACAAGATCATCACCATCGAGGATCCCGTGGAGTACCAGCTGCCCGGGATCACGCAGATCCCCGTCAACGAGAAGAAGGGGCTGACCTTCGCGCGCGGCCTGCGCTCCATCCTGCGCCACGACCCCGACAAGATCATGGTCGGAGAGATCCGCGACGAGGAGACGGCGCAGATCGCCGTGCAGTCGGCCCTCACCGGCCACCTGGTCTTCACCACCGTCCACGCCAACAACGTCGTCGACGTGCTGGGGCGCTTCCTGAACATGAAGGTGGAGCTGTACAACTTCGTCTCCGCGCTCAACTGCGTCCTGGCGCAGCGGCTCGTGCGGCGGATCTGCCCGGCCTGCCGCCGGCCGATGAAGCCCGACGCCGCCCTGCTGGAAGCCTCCGGACTGGAGGTCTCAACCTACGCGGACCATCCCTTCTTCGAAGGGCGCGGCTGCATCGAGTGCAACGGGACCGGCTTCAAGGGGCGCCAGGCGATCTCCGAGATCCTCGATCTGTCCGACAACATCCGCGAGCTGATCCTGGCCCGGCGCTCCGCCGCCGAGATCAAGAGGGTGGCCAAGGAAGAAGGGATGCTGTTTCTGCGCGAGTCTGCCATCGAGAAGGTGCTCACGGGCCTGACGACACTGCGCGAAATCAACAAGGTGACCTTTGTCCAATAATCTGTTGAATCTCAACCTCGACCTCAGGTCGCTCAAGAACATCAAGCTGCCGGGCTGGCTGCGCTTCCGGACGCCGGCCGCCTCGCCGGTTTCCGGCGGGCGCGTGAACTGGCCGCACGTGGCGTTCGAGGTGGGCGGCCCCGAGATCGTCCTGGCGCGCCTGACGAAGGACGCCGATCGGAAGTGGGGCCTGACCTCCTTCGACGTGGCGCCCATGCCGGAAGGCGTGACCGAGGGGGACGCCTTCCGCCTGACGCTGAAGGCGCCCGACCGTCTCAAGTCGATCGTGGCCGCCATGCTGCAGAAGGAAGGGGTGAAGACCCGCACCGTCAGCCTGGTGATCCCCGACCACCTGGCGCGGGTCTCGATCATTCCGCTGGAGAGCCTGCCGCGCTCCCGCCGGGATCTGGCGGAGATGCTGCGCTGGAAGATGAAGAAGTCGGTTCCCTTCAAAGTGGAGGATGCCGCGCTGGACTACGAAGTGATGCCGCTCAACGGCGGCAACGGGGGCTTCCAGGTGCTGGTGGCCCTGATCCCGCGCCACATCGTGGCCGAGCATGAAGAGGTGTTCATCTCGCAGGGGATCCGCCCCGGACTGGTGGAGCTCAGCTCGTTCGCGCTGGTGAACCTGTACCGCAACGTGATCGACCACGAGGTGCCCGCCGGAGGCGACTTCATGGTGGTCAACATCACCGGCAGCTTCTTCACGGTGATGATCTTCCGCGCGGGGCGGATCCTGTTCTATCGCTGCAAGGCCTTCACGGCCGATGACGATGGCTCGATGGAGGGGCGCCGTCGCCTGCTGCGCCGCGAGGTGCAGGCCTCGCTCGTCTACTACCAGGAGCGCCTTGCGGGGACCGACCTGGCGCGCCTCTACGTGCGCACCACCGGGCTGGCGGCGCCCGAGGCGCTTTCCGCCCTCTCGGGCGACAGCATGCCGGTGGCGGCCGAGCCGCTCGACGTCCGGCGCGCGCTGCCGATGTCGGGCCGCATCGACGCCACGGGGGATCGCGCCGACGAGCTGCTGCAGAAGCTGGCGCCCGCCGTGGGGGCTGCCGTGGGGAGGGCCGCATGATCCACTCACCGGGGATCAACCTGGCCCGCAGGCCCTTCCGCAACAACGCGATGCTCTTCAGCGTCTTCGGCCTGTGCGCGCTGCTGCTGCTGGCGGGCTCCCTTTACAACTTCTGGGAGTTCCAGCGCACCGGCGTGGAGCTCGAGAGCCTGAGGGCCGAGATCGCCCTGATCGACGAGAAGCACCAGGCCCTGTCCTCGGAGGTCGAGAAGGTCCGCCAGGAGGTCCGCACGGTCGACCTCGCCGGCTTCAACGTCAAGGCCGACTTCGCCAACGGGCTCCTGCTGAGCAAGTTCTTCTCCTGGTCGGAGCTGTTCGACCTGCTCGAGGAGATCCTGCCGCCCGAGGTCAAGCTGCGCTCGATCCGTCCATCGGTTTCGGCCCGGAGCATCGAAATCCAGGTGGACGGCCTGGCCCAGACGCCGATGGCCCTCTACGAGTTCCAGAAGGCGCTCGACGAGGACGAGCATTTCGCCAATGTCTATCCGCTCTCGGAGAACACGCGCGAGACGCGCGGCGAGCTGAATTTCGATCTCGTGATGGACTACCTGCCGGGCGGCGACGAGGAGGATACTCCGGCGCCGGCGGACCAGCCCGCGCAGGCCGCATCGACACCGGCTCCCGATCAGCCGGTCGCGCCGGCGGCATCCGGCGCCGGGTCCGCTCAGGCCGCGGCCGATCCCAACGCATCCGGCGAGGAAGAGGACGACGGCTGGGATGACTGGGACGAGGAAGAGACCGGCGTTCCGGAGGAGGCCGCACCGGCGGCGGGCCGTGGCGGGCCCCAGCAGCCGCGCCCCTCCGACCCGAACGGGGGCGGCAGATGAAAAGACACCTCGTCGCCTTCGACATTCGGGAGATGAGCCCGTACATCGCCGTGGCGATCATCATCTGGCTTGCGCTGAACCTGGCCTTCACCTTCCTGGTGAACGTGCCGCGCGGGCGGGATATCGCGGCCCTGAGCGAGTCCCGCACCGAGCGCAACGGCGTCCTGGAGCGCGCCCAAAAAGATGTGACGCGCCTTCTGGAGCAGCGGGATCGCGTGGCCGAAGGACGCAAGGCGATGGAGATGTTCTACGACGACATCATCTCCACCAAGCAGGAGCGCCTGATCAGCGTCCAGAAGGAGATCCGCGAGATCGCCGGGCGGTTCAACATCAACCTCGAGACGGTCACCTATCCGCGCGAGGCCTATCCGAAGAACAAGGTCATCAAGTTCGGCGCCACGATGCCGCTGACGGGCTCCTACGAGAGCCTGCGCGACTTCATCGACACCATCGAGCGGTCGTCCAACTTCATCGCCATCGAGGCGATCCAGCTGACCAACTCGAAGGAAGGCGGGGTGATCCTGAGCCTGAGCATCCAGCTGGCCACCTGGTTCGCCGATCCCGATCTGCGCGACAAGGAAGGCGCGCGGCAGGCAGGAGGGCGGCGTGGCTGAGACGGCGAAGAAGTCCAACGTCCGCCAGTACGTGCTGCTCGGCGTGATGCTGATCGCCCTGGTGGTCTACCTGCAGCAGGCGGGCATGCTGCCCGGGATGGCCGGCAGGCAGGTTGCCGAGCCCGTCAAAGTGGACGTGGCCGGGCTGCTCAAGACGCTGGATGGGATCAGCGCGGTGAACCCGGCGCTCTTTTCGATCCAACGCTCCCCGTCGAGCCCCGATCGGAATCTGTTCCAGTACGGCCATCGCAAGCCGCCACCACCCACGCCCGAGCAGCTCGCCGAGCAGAAGCGCATTTTCGAAGCCCAGGAGAAGGCGGCGCGTGAGGCCAAGGCGGAGCAGGAGAGACGGGAAAAGGAGCTGGCCGAGCAGCGCGCCGTGGCCGCTGCCGCGGCGGCCGCCGCCGCGGCGGAGGCGCTGAAGAACCCCCCGCCCGAGCAGATCGCGCAGCAGCGCGGCCCCGTGGAGCCGCCCAAGCCTCCGCCTCCCGCCATCAACTTCAGGCTGGTGGGGATGGTGGGCCCCGACAAGAAGATGGTGGGGGTCTTCCTGGAAGGCGACAAGACGATGCTGGCGCGCAAAGGGGACACGATCTCAGGAAAGTTCCTGGTGCTGAAGTTCGGCGCGCAGTGGGCCGATATCGGCTACGTGGATCCGATGTTCAAGAACGAGAAGCCCAAGCGGCTGGAGCTGGGCTCATAGGAAGAATGGGAGGATTCGTGGGGGTTCAGAGGAGCATGGGATCGGGGCCGCGCCGGGCGCGGCTTGCGGCAATGGGATTGCTGCTGTGCCTTGCCGCAGGGACGGCGGGGTGCGCCGCGCGCAACATGGTGAGGAAGGCCGAGCGCGAGGAAGCCGCCCGCAACTACGACCAGGCCGTGCTCATCTACGCCCGGCTCAAGGCGGAGCACCCCGAGGTGAACCGCTACGTCATCGCGCTGGCCCGCAACCGGCTGAAGGCCGGCCAGCTCCATCTCGAGAAGGCCAAGAAGTACCGCGCCGCGGGCCAGCAGGAGCTGGCCATCGGCGAGCTGCTCCAGGTGGTGACGCTGGATCCGGGCAACTCCTACGCCCAGACGGAGCTCGAGCATGCCCAGCGCGAGTGGCAGAGAGAGCGCGACCAGGTGCAGCTCACAGATCTGGAGATCATGAAGCAGAAGGCTCTCAAGGAGCAGGGGGTCCCCCTGCTGGATCCGCGCTCCAACATCCCGGTGATGCTGTCGTTCCGCGACGCCGAGGTGGGAAAGATCTACGACGCCCTGTCCAAGGCCACCGGGATCAATTTCCTGTACGACCCCAAGCTGGATCTGAAGCAGAAGAAGACCATCGAGCTGACCAACGTCCCCTTCGAGAAGGCCGTCGGCACCCTGATGTTCACCAACAAGCACTTCTTCAAGGTCATGGACGAGAACACCATCGTCATCGCCGACGACAACCAGCAGAAGCGCCGCGAGTACGAAGACGAGGTGATCAAGACCTTCTTCCTGTCCAACGCGGACGTCAAGGACGTCCAGACGCTGCTGCGCACCACGCTGGACATGCGCAAGCTGGTGCAGAACAACCAGCTCAACGCCATCACCATTCGCGACACGCCCAACAAAGTCGCCATCGCGGCAAAGATCATTGAAGCCAACGACAAGGCCAAGGGCGAGCTGATTGTCGATGTCGAGCTGCTGGAGGTGTCGCGCACGGTGAGCCGCACGCTCGGGATCAACCTGACGCCGCGCCAGTACTCGATCAAATGGACCGGCCCCGCCGACGTGCCGCTCAACAACCTGGGGATTCTCAAGCAGGCGGGCCTCTACACACTGGGCCCGATCCCCTCCGTCACGATCGATTTCCTCAAGTCCGACAGCGGCACCAAGACCATCGCCAAGCCTTCGCTGCGCGTCACGGAAGGCGAGAAGGCCAACCTGCACATCGGCGACTCGGTCCCGATCCCCACGACCACCTTCAACACCACCGGCTCGGTGGGCGGCTCGGTGGTGCCCATCACGTCGTTCACCTATCAGGAAGTGGGCATCGTGATCGAGATCGAGCCGCGCGTGCACCACAACAAGGAGATCACCCTCAAGCTCAATGTCGAGGTGAGTCAGCTCGGCGCCTCGGTCAACGCCGGGCAGGGGATCAGCCAGCCGGCCATCAACTCGCGCCAGATCAACACGGTGATCCGGCTCAAGGACGGGGAGACCAACCTGCTGGCCGGCCTGATCGCCGATGAAGGCACGGTGGCCAAGGGGGGGTTCGCCGGACTGATGGACGTCCCCGGACTGGGCGACATCTTCTCGACCCGCACCGACACGACGCGATCGACCGACCTCATCCTGACCCTGACGCCGCACATCCTCCGAATCCCGGATATCAGGGAGGAGGATCTCGAAGCGCTCTGGATCGGCAACGAGAGCAACCCGCACCTGCGCGGCGACGCCGGCTCGGTCTTTGCCACGCCGTTCACATCGAACGGCGAGGTCGCGGCGGAGGAAGAAGAGGAAGAGGAGGCCGAAGAGATCTCCGTGCTGCCTGCCTCCGACCAGCAGAAGCCGGCCCAGCCCCCCGCCGGCCAGCAGATGACGCCGCCGGCTCCGGTTCCTCCGGGGGGCCAGCAGGCCGCCACGCCCATCGAAGAGGAGATCGTCGAGGACGACGACTGGGGCGATGAAGATGAAGGAGACCAGGAGGCCGTGCCTCTGACGGGGCCCGCCATGACCCCGCCGGCAGGCACGCCAGCTCCGCCGGCGCAGCAGCCCGGGGGCCAGCAGCGACCGGGGGAGATCCCCAACCAGGTTCCCAGGCAGCAGGCCGGTCCGATGAACCTGACCATCGCTCCGGCGCGGCTGACCGTTGCGGCGGGCGGGGCCTTCTCCGTCAACCTGCTCGTCAACAACGTCGTCAACCTCCAGAAGGTCTCCATGACACTGACCTACGATCCGGCCGCGGTCGACTTCGACTCGGCGCTGGAGGGGATCATCATGAAGCAGGACGGCACCCAGACACTCTTTTCGGCCACCAAGGTGGCTGATGGACAGGTGGCTCTCGAGGTGGCGCGCCTGGGCGGCAGCCAGGGGATCTCGCGCGGCGGCGCGCTGGCGGCCCTGCGGTTCAGGGCCACGGCTCCCGGCAAGTCGACGGTCGCCATCAGCCAGATGCGGGCCGAGGCCTTCGATGGCAGCGCGGTGATGGTCAACCTCTCGACCGCGGAGATCACGGTGAGCAACTGATGCGACGCGAAAAAGGCCTCACATACCTCGAGCTGGTTATCACGATGGCCATCCTGCTCGTGCTGGCAGGCGCCTGCGTGCCCGTGGCCCGCACGGCCCTCAAGCGGCAGCGCGAGCTGGAGCTGCGCGCCGCGCTGCGCGAGGTGCGCACGGCGATCGACAACTACAAGAAGTACTTCGAGCAGGGAGTGCTGCCCCAGGAGGGGCTCGAGTCGGAAGGGTTCCCGAAGGACCTCGATACGCTCGTGGAGGGGGTCAGCCAGGTGGGAGCGATCGACAAGAAGATCCGCTTCCTGCGCCGCATCCCGAAGGACCCCATGACCGGGACGCAGGAATGGGGGTTGCGGTCGCTTCAGGATGATCCAAACTCCACCACGTGGGGGCGCCAGAACGTCTACGACATCTATACAACCAGTGAGGGGGTCGGCCTCGATGGCACCCCGTACTCGACATGGTGAGCTGGTGAAACGGTGAGCTGGTGAAACGGTGAGCTGGTGAAACGGTGAGCTGGTGAGTGAGATGCTGAGAACGATGCGACATGACAGAGGATTCACGCTCATTGAGCTGATCATCGTGATCGCGATCGTGGGGATCCTGGCGAGCATAGCAATCCCTCAGATGAAGAACTCCCCCAAGAAGGCGCGCGAAGTGGTCCTCAAAACCGATCTGCACACCATGCGCGAGGCGATCGACCAGTACTTCGCCGACAAGGCCCACTACCCGGAGAGCCTCGAGGCGCTGGTGGAGGAGGGGTACATCCGCAAGATGCCGGTGGATCCTTTCACGCAGTCCTCGAGCACCTGGAAGCTGGAGTATGCGAACGTGTCAGAGGAGGAGTCCACCCCTGAGGAGCTGGCCTCGGGCGGCAACGGGATCATCGATGTCAAGAGTGGAAGCCCCGAGAAGGCGCTCAACGGCGAGTACGTTTCGGAATGGTGACTCCTCTGCGAACAGCGGAATGCGACGAAGGAAAGCGAGAGAGCTGACAACATGACGACGAACAGGAAAAAGAGCCGGGCTGACGCATTCAGGCGCGCCGCAGCGGCCTGCGCCGCTGTATGCGCGCTTTGGTTGCTGGCGGCCTGTGAGAGCTCCGATCCCGTGGCCCCGGAGGGTTCCACGATCACCGTGTCTGCCAACCCGCAGACTGTCATCACCCCGGGCGGACTTCCGGGAGCCGCCGAGATCACGGCCATCGTCCGCGGCGAGAACGGCACGCGGTTTCCGGGTCAGGAAGTGACCTTTGATTCGTCGGCGGGAACGCTGAATCCCGTCGGAGGCACGATCGTCCTGACGGACGACGACGGAGTGTCCTCCTGCACCCTGACCACCACCAGCGCCACCACGATCACGGCCCGCTCGGGCGTCATCACCGGGACGACACAGGTGCAGACGTCGCCGGCCGATCTGTCCACCTTCGTGCTGGATGTTCTGCCTGACACGACACTGGATAGCTGCAACGATATCTTCGAGCTGACGGCCACAGTCAGAGACACGATGGGCGTGGGCGTCCAGGGAGTCCTCGTGATTTTCGAGCAGTTCAATCTTCCATTGGCGTACAACGGCGATTTCATCCCCTCGTCCGGCCAGGTGACAAGCAATGCGAATGGAGAGGCGAAGGTGATGTGGAGGCCGGGGAGCGAATGCACCACGCACTGTGTCTCCGGGATCTGTGAGGTCGAGCTCACAGCCACTGATATCACGGATGCCTTCAGATCGAATCCGGTGACACTCACAGACAACATTCCTTGATGCCCGCCTCCCGTCTCGCGCGGCTCGCTCGCGCACCGGTTCCCTCGCAGGCCGGCCATCTCCTGGTGGGCCTGATGGTGCTGGTGGCCGTCATGCTGATCATGCTGATGGTCACCTCGCAGAGCTGGAGCTTCATCATCCGGCGCGACATGGAAGCCGAGCTGATCTTCCGGGGCGAGCAGTACGCCAAGGCGATCGAGTTCTACAAGAAAGAGACCAACGCCTATCCGATGGAGCTCAAGCTCCTGATCCAGCCGGGCCCCCACCGGCACCGCTTCATCCGCAGGCTCTTTCCCGAGCCGCTGGCCAAGGACGGCAAGTGGGGGCTGGTCTATCTCTCTCCAACGGGACAGGGGTTCGTCAATCCCCACGCCTCGCGCTCCCTGCGGCCCGGTGGAACCCTTCCCGGTGGCGGCCTGCCGGGCGCCGGCGGCCAGGCCGGCACCGGATTGAACAGCAAGCGAAACCTGGCGGGCGGCGGCTTCACCAGGAACCGGCAGGGCCAGGAGGAAGTCGAGGAAGAAGGAGAAGGGCTGTTCGGCGAGGAGGATGGTGAGTCGGGCCCGCGGAGTCTGTCCGCGGGCGAGGTGATCCTGGATGCTCGTGGCGGCGACGTCACGGGACTGCCGATCGTCGGCGTGGTTCACAAGAAGAAAGAGACCGGCATCAAGCTCTACCGAAGCATCGCGACGCTCAACGACTGGGCCTTCACCATGATGGCCGAAACCGACACGGCGACCGTGCCGGGGCAGGGAGCCCCCGGCAGGCCCGCCCCACAGAGATCGGGTGTCGGCGATGTCTCCAGCCCGCTCTACCTCCCGCACCACGTGCGCCCCGACGAGCCGAATTCACCCACCGGCAGGAAAAGCATGTCCGAGGAGGTGCGCCGCAAGCTCCAGGAGGAGCTCAATGAGAAGCGGCGCCTCGAGGAGGAGCGGCGGCGCAACGGCGAGGACCCATCTGCAGACGAGCCCGAGGAAGAAGATCCTCGCTATCGCAACGATCCCGCGCCGCCGGACCCGAACGGCGATGGCGGCGATGAGGATGATGAGGACGGCTGGGATGACCTGGAGGAAGAGGGGGATCCCAACGCCCCCGCCGATCCGAACGCGCCGGCGGACCCCAATCACCCCCAGGACCCCAATCATCCTCAGGATCCGAATCACCCCGCCGATCCCAATCAGCCATCCTGATCGTCGCGCAGCTCCCGTTGAGCCGGTCCGCTCAGGGGTGCTAGAATGTGGTCACTTGCTCGCGTTTGGCCCCACCTCGCAAGCTCCCGAAGGCGCCCTGACGATGCATCGGAAGGAAGTGTTCCCAAACGGGCTCACCATCCTCACCGAGGAGATGCCGAACCTCCGCTCGGTCTCTCTCGGGGTCTGGCTGAAGCAGGGCTCGCGCCACGAGTCGCCGGACGAAAACGGCATCTCCCACTTCATCGAGCACCTCCTGTTCAAGGGAACCCTGAGCCGCTCGGCCGCCGACATCGCCCGGACGATCGACTCGATCGGCGGGCAGTGCGACGCATTCACGTCGCGCGAATACACCTGCTTCTACGCCCGGGTTCTTGACGAGAACCTGCCCGTCGCTGTCGATCTCCTCTCCGACATCGTGCTCCACCCGCGCTTCGACACCGAGCACATCGAGAAAGAGCGCAACGTGATCTTCGAGGAGATCAAGATGGTGGAGGATTCGCCCAACGAGCTGGTCTACGACCTGTTCCACGGCGGATTCTGGAAATCGCATCCGCTGGGCCGGCCGATCCAGGGGACGGTCGATTCGGTGACGGCCCTCGATCAGGCAGCGCTCACGCGGTTCTTTTCCGACTCGTACCATCCCGAAAACCTGGTCATCGCGGCCGCCGGCAACCTCAGCCACGAGCGCTTTTCGGATCTGGCGCACAGAGCGTTCGACAGCATGCCGCCGTCGCCCCGCCGCCGCCCGATCACGCCCCCCGACGCGCACGCCGGGATCATCACCAGGGAGAAGAAGGATCTCGAGCAGCTCCATCTCTGCCTCGGCGTGGCGGCCCACCGGCAGGGACACGAATCCCGCTACGCGGGCCATGTGATGAACACGATGCTGGGCGGCACGATGTCCTCGCGGCTCTTCCAGGGGATCCGCGAGCAGCGCGGGCTGGCCTACACCGTCTTTTCGTCGCTGAGCTCCTTCGCCGACACCGGCTACCTGACCATCTACGCCGCCACCCGGCCGGAAGGGGCGCATGAAGTGATCGAGCAGATCTGCCTGGAGCTGTCCCGGCTCAAGGACACGCCGATTGACGAGCAGGAGCTCGCCGCCGCCAAGACGCACCTGAAAGGAAGCCTCATGCTGTCGCTGGAGTCCTCGGCCAGCCGCATGAGCAACCTCGCGCGCCAGGACATCTACTTCGGCAGGCAGTTCTCGCTGGACGAAGTGCTGTCCTCCATCGACGGGGTCACCGCTGCGGGTGTACAGGGCGTCGCGCGCCAGCTCCTGGATGCGCAAGGCTGCGCCGTGGCGGTGCTGGGAAACCTGGCTCACCTGCAGCTCACTTCTGACCGGATCCGGTTCTGACGATGCACATGAGCTCGGCCGGCCGCGTCACCCTGACGCTGCGCCGCCTGCCCGGAAACGACCTGCCGGCCCCGCGGCGCGCCACCGCGGGCAGCTCCGGGCTCGACCTGCGCGCCTGCGTGCCGGGCCCGATCACGCTCGCGCCCGGCCAGCGCCAGGCGATCCCGACAGGCTTCGCGGTGGCGATCCCGCCGGGGTACGAAGCGCAGGTCAGGCCGCGCAGCGGGCTCGCCCTGGAGAAGGGCCTCACCATGCTCAACACGCCGGGCACCATCGACGCCGACTACCGCGGCGAGATCCAGGTGGTGGCCATCAACCTGGGGCAGGAGCCGGTGGTCATCCAGCGCGGGGACCGGATCGCGCAGATGGTGATCCAGCAGGTTGCTGTGGCGGAGATCGTGGAGGCGGAAGAGCTCCCCGCAACGGAAAGAGGGGCCTCAGGGTTCGGATCCAGCGGTAGAACCTGAATCTGGAGATTCCAGCCATCGCGCTGCGGGTCGTTGTGCTGGGAAGCGGCAGCTCGGGGAACGCCACCCTGGTGGAGTCCCCCCGGGGGCGGATTCTGATCGACTGCGGCTTCTCCGCCCGGGAGATGGCCCGGCGGCTGGAGCGCGCCGGATGCGAACCGGCGCGGGTGGATGGGGTGATGGTGACGCACGAGCACTCGGATCACGCCGCAGGGGCCGCCGCCTTCTCGAGCCGCTTCGGGGCGCCGATCTACACCAGCCCGGCCACGGCCCGGGCGGCAGGATTGCGCACCGGAAAGTGCGCCGGCCTGATCCCGGTTGTCCCGGGTGAGGGGTTCACCGTGGGAGAGATCGAGGTGCGCCCGTTCTCGGTGCCGCACGACGCGGCCGACAACATCGGTTTCGTGCTGGGCCATGAGGAATCCAGGATGGGATACGTGACAGACCTCGGGCATGTGTCGCGCGTCGTGGTGGAGCATCTGCGCCGCTGCGACCTGCTGGTTGCCGAAGCGAACCACGACGAGCGGATGCTGCAGGAGGGTCCCTATCCCTGGCATCTCAAGCAGCGGATCGCCTCGCGCCACGGACACCTGTCGAACGGCCAGATGGCCGGGCTGATGGCCGAGGTGGCTTCGGATCGGACGCGGCATGTCTTTCTGGCCCACCTGAGCCGCACCAACAACAGCGCCGATCTGGCGGCTCAGGCCTGCCGTGACGCGCTGCGGCGCGCGGGGAGGGAGGGCGTGGCCATCCATGTCGCCGCGCAGACGCAGGTCAGCCAGGAGGCGTTGGCATGATCCCCCGCTACGCGCTGCCCGAGATGTCGCGCATCTGGGACGAGGAGCACAAGCTGCGCTGCTGGCTGGAAGTGGAGCTGGCGGCATGCGAGGCGCTGGCCGCGGAAGGGGTCATCCCGAAGGATGCTCTGGAGACCATCAGGAAGAAGGCCGACTTCGATCCCGCCCGGGTGGCCGCGCTGGAAAGCCAGGTCAAGCACGACGTGATCGCCTTCCTGACCGCGGTGGGCGAGAAGGTGGGGCCCGAGTCGCGCTACATCCACCTGGGGCTGACCTCATCCGATGTGCTCGACACCGCCACCGCTCTCCAGATGACCCAGGCGATGGATCTGATCCTGCAGGAGTGCGGCAAGCTCTGCGCCGCCATCAAGGCGCGGGCGCTGGAGCACCGGCGGACTCCCATGATTGGCCGCACGCACGGCATCCACGCCGAGCCGACCACCTTCGGCCTGGTGATGGCGATCTGGCACGACGAGATGCAGCGCAATCTGCGCCGGCTCAGGGAGGCCCGCGAGACGGCGCGGGTGGGGAAGATGTCCGGAGCCGTGGGCACATTCGCCCATCTATCGCCGCAGATCGAGCAGCGCGTCTGCGACACGCTGGGCCTGCGGCCGGCGCCGGTCTCCACGCAGGTTGTCCAGCGCGACGTGCATGCGGAGTACCTGTTCGCGCTGGCGGTCACCGCGGCATCGCTGGACAAGTTCGCCGTGGAGATCCGGCACCTGCAGCGCACCGAGGTCCGCGAGGCCGAAGAGCCCTTCGCGCAGGGGCAGAAGGGCTCCTCGGCGATGCCGCACAAGCGAAACCCGGTCAACTGCGAGCAGATCTCGGGCCTCGCCCGTCTCCTGCGCGCGCATCTTCAGGCTGCCCTGGAGAATGTCGCCCTCTGGCACGAGCGGGATATCTCCCACTCCTCGGTGGAGCGGGTGATCCTGCCCGATGCCGCCATCCTGCTGCACTACATGCTGCGCCGCTTCACCGGGATCGTGGAAGGCATGAGCGTCTATCCGGAGAGGATGGCGGCCAACCTGGCCTCAAGCCTCGGCCTGGCCTGCTCCGGCACGCTGCTGCTGGCGGTCACCCGCAAGGGTTCCTCGCGCGAAGCGGCCTACGCCGCGGTGCAGGAGCAGGCGATGCGCTGCTGGGAGACCGGCAGGCCGTTCAAGGAGCTGGTGCTGGCGGATCCCCGCATCACCGGCCTGCTGTCGCGCGCCGAGATCGACGAAGCGTTCGACCTGGATCACCACCTGCGCCACGTGGATGCGATCTTCGAAAGGGTCTTCGCCGGCAGGCAGCCGGCATCGTCATGAGGAGCTTTCCGGAATGAAAGCGCTGATCTACGTCACGCTCAAGCCAGGAGTGCTCGACCCGCAGGGAAAGGCGGTCCTGCACGCGCTGCGCTCCCTGGGGCACACCGAGGCGGAAGACGTGCGGGTGGGGAAGCTCATCGAGCTGACCTTGGGCGGCATCGGCAAGGCCCAGGCCGAGGCGCAGGTGAAGAAAATGTGCGAGACGCTGCTTGCCAACACGGTGATCGAGAGTTACCGCTTCGACCTCCAGGAGGCCGAGCCGCGATGAGATCCGCCGTAGTGGTCTTCCCCGGCTCGAACTGCGACCACGACGCCTATCACGTGCTGCGCCACGTGCTGGGGGGCGACGCCCGGTTCGTGTGGCACAAGGAGACCAGCCTGGATGGGTTCGATCTCGTGGTCCTGCCCGGGGGATTCTCCTACGGGGACTACCTGCGGTGCGGGGCGATCGCGCGCTTTGCGCCCGTCATGTCGGCGGTGACGCAGCATGCCCGGCGCGGCGGGCTGGTGCTGGGGATCTGCAACGGCTTCCAGATCCTCACCGAGGCGGGGCTGCTTCCCGGGGCGCTGATCCGCAACCGGGACGTGTCGTTTCTCTCGCGCGATGTCTGGCTGCGCGTGGAGCGCGCCGACACCCGGCTGACGTCGGCCTGCGCGCCGGGCGAGGTCCTGCGCATGCCGATCGGCCACGGCGAGGGGAACTACCACGCCGCTCCCGACCTGCTCGACCGGCTCGAAGGCGAAGGGCGCGTCCTGCTCCGCTATGCCGGCCCGAGGGGGGAGCTTGCAGAGGAGTTCAACGTGAACGGCTCCGCGCGCGCCATCGCCGGGATCATGAACGAGACGGGCAACGTCTTCGGCATGATGCCGCATCCCGAGCGCAACGCCGAGCCGATCCTGGGAAGCGCCCAGGGAATCAGGCTGTTCATGTCGCTGGTGGGAAGCGGCAGGCCGGTGGCCGCCTGATGGCCGTCACCGCCGTGGAGCCCCAGGTCACCGCGCAGCTGGCGCGCGAGCACGGGCTCTCTGCCGAGGAGTTCGCCCGCTGCCGGGAGGTGCTGGGGCGCGAGCCCAACTACACCGAGCTGGGAATCTTCTCGGCGATGTGGTCCGAGCACTGTTCCTACAAGTCCAGCAAGGTCCACCTCAGGAAGCTGCCCACGACGGGGCCGTGCGTCATCCAGGGGCCGGGAGAAAACGCCGGTGTCGTGGACATCGACGATGGCGATGTGGCCGTCTTCAAGATGGAAAGCCACAACCACCCGTCGTTCATCGAGCCGGTCCAGGGGGCCGCTACGGGCGTGGGCGGGATCCTGCGCGACATCTTCACCATGGGGGCGCGCCCGATCGCCTCTCTCAACTCGCTGCGCTTCGGCGCTCCTGACGCGCCGCGCATGCGCTACCTGATCGGCGGGGTGGTGCACGGTATCTCGACGTACGGCAACTCCATCGGCGTGCCGACGGTGGGCGGCGAGGTGACCTTCCATCCTTCGTACAACGGCAACATCCTGGTCAACGCCTTCAATCTGGGCGTGGCGCGGCGCGACCGGATCTTCCTGGGCAAGGCCGAAGGGGAGGGGAACCCGGTGATCTACTTCGGCAGCCGGACGGGACGCGACGGCATCCATGGCGCCACGATGGCCTCCGATGTCTTCGACTCGGACAAGGAAGCCCGCCGCCCCACCGTGCAGGTGGGCGATCCATTCACGGAGAAGCTGCTGCTGGAAGCCTGCCTCGAGCTGATGAAGACCGATGCGCTGGTGGGGATCCAGGACATGGGGGCGGCGGGGCTCACCTGCTCCACGATGGAGATGGCCGGGCGGGCGGGCACCGGGATCGTGGTCGATCTCGCTAAGGTCCCCCGGCGCGAGCCGGGCATGACCCCCTATGAAGTCATGCTGTCGGAGAGCCAGGAGCGGATGCTCATGGTGGTCAGGCGCGGACGCGAGGAGGACGCGCTGCAGATCATCCGCAAGTGGGATCTGGATGCCGAGGTGATCGGCAGGGTCTCCTCCGACGGTCTGGCGCGGATCATGGAAGGAGACCGGCTCGTCGCATCGGTGCCGGCCTTGCCGCTATCGGAAGCCTCACCGGTCTATTCCAGGCCGATGACCGAGCCGGCATCGTTCAGGAATCGGCGGGAGCTCGATCCCGGCTCGGTGAAGGAGCCCTCCGACCTGGGCGGCGTGCTGGAGCGGATGCTGGCTTCTCCCAACCTCTGCTCGCGCGAGTGGGTCTACACTCAGTACGACTTCACCGTGCGCGCCTCCACCGTGGTGCGGCCCGGATCGGATGCCGCCGTGGTGCGCCTGTTCGGCTCCGGGGAGCGGCAGAAGGGGCTCGCCATGTCCACCGACTGCAACCCGCGCTGGTGCCTGCTCGATCCGCATCTGGGAGCCGCGCATGCGGTGGCCGAATCGGCGCGCAATGTCGCCTGCTCGGGAGCGCGTCCTCTGGCAGCCACCGATTGCCTCAACTTCGGCAATCCCGAGAATCCCGAGATCATGTGGCAATTCGCCCGCGCGGTCGAAGGGATCGCCGAGGCCTGCGCGCGCCTCGGCACGCCGATCATCTCGGGCAACGTCTCGCTCTACAACGAGACGGACGGGACGGCGATCGCTCCCACGCCCACCATCGGCATGGTCGGGCTGATGCCCGACGCGCGGCTCGCCACCACGAGCCACTTCAAGGATGAAGGCGACCTCATCGTCCTGATCGGCGAGACGCGCGAGGAATTCGGCGGCTCGGAGTACCTGGCGCTGATCCACGGCCGCGAGGAGGGAAGCCCTCCCGCGCTGGATCTCGAGACGGAAGCGGCCGTCCAGGAGCTGGTGTTGCGCGCGATCGATCGGGGGATCGTCCGCTCCGCGCACGACATCTCGGACGGGGGGCTGGCCGTGGCGCTGGCTGAGTGCTGCATCGGCGGCGCCGACGCGCTGGGCGCCGGGCTCCCCTTGCGCGGCGCCAGCGTGGAGCTACCCTCCGGGGTGCGCTCCGACGCCCTGCTGTTCGGCGAGAGCGCATCGAGGATCATCATGACCATTCGCGAGAAGGATCTGCCGGCGCTGGAGGAGAGCCTCAAGGGGCTTGCCGGGCGGCGTCCCGTCATGCGCGTCATCGGCCGGGTGGGTGGAGAGCAGCTCGAGATCCGCTGCGGCGGCGCGCAGCTCCTGAAGCGACCCGTGGACGGCCTTCACCGGATGTGGCACAGTGGCTTCCCTTCGCTGATGCGCGCCTGAGACGAGACCGGCTGAGACGAGACATGGACCACCTTCTGCAGATCCGAAACGCCCGTGTCCCGGAAGGGCCCGATCCGCTCGATGGGATCGGCACCGACGACCATTTTCACGACGAGTGCGGCGTCTTCGGCATCCACGGCCACGCCGAGGCGGCCAACATCGTCTATCTCGGGCTCCACGCGCTCCAGCACCGCGGCCAGGAGTCCGCCGGCATCGCCACGTCGGATGGCAGCCGGCTGCACCTGGAAGTGGGGATGGGCAAGGTGGGGGACATCTTCGACACACAGAAGCTGGGCCGCCTGACCGGCGCGGCCGGCGTGGGCCACGTGCGCTACTCCACCGCCGGCTCGTCGGATCTGAAGAACGCCCAGCCGATGCGGGCGCGCTGCCACAAGGGCGAGATCTCCGTGGCGCACAACGGCAATCTGGTCAACGCCGAGACCCTCCGCACGGAGCTGGAGGCGCAGGGATCGATCTTCTCGTCGAGCTCCGACACCGAGGTGATCCTGCACCTGATCGCCCGCAGCCGGCAGCGCGAGGTTGAAGCGGCGATCGTGGACGGGCTGGGCCAGGTGAAGGGGGCCTACTCGCTGGTGTTCCTGTCGTCAGACCGGATGGTGGGAGTGCGCGACCCGATGGGGTTCCGCCCGCTGTCGATCGGACGGCTCGACGGCGCGTGGATTCTGACATCGGAGACCACGGCGCTCGATCTGGTCGGCGGCGTGTTCGTGCGCGACGTGGAGCCCGGCGAGGTGGTGGTCTTCGCGGGGGATCGGGTCCGCTCGTACAAGCCCTTCGCGCCGGCACCGTCCCGCGCCTGCATCTTCGAGTACGTCTACTTCGCCCGTCCCGACTCGCTGTTGTGGGGGCGCAACGTCTCCCGCGTGCGCAAGCAGCTGGGCATCGAGCTGGGCAAGGAGGCGCCGTGCGACGCCGACGTGGTGATCCCGATACCCGACTCGGGTGTCTACGCCGCCATGGGGTACGCCGCGCAGACCGGCATCCCGTACGACCATGGTCTCGTGCGCAGCCACTACATCGGGCGCACCTTCATCGAGCCGGCCGAAGGAATCCGGCACTTCGGCGTCCGCCTGAAGCTCAATCCGGTGCGGGAAGTGCTCGCCGGCAGGCGCGTGGTGATGGTGGACGACTCGATCGTGCGCGGCACCACGTCGCGCAAGCTGGTCAGCATGGTGCGCGAAGCCGGCGCTACTGAAGTGCACATGCGGATCTCCTGTCCGCCCACCGTGGGCCCCTGTTACTACGGCGTCGACACGCCACGCCGCTCCGAGCTGATCGCCGCCACGCACTCTCTCGACGAGATCCGCCGCCATCTGCGGGCCGACTCGCTCGCCTACCTCTCGCTCGAGGGGATGCACCGTGCAGTGGGTGAGGGGAGCGAGGCGGACGGCTTCTGCAACGCCTGCTACACGCTGAAATACCCCCTGGAGTTTCCAGCCGACAGCGCCGCGCACGAAAAGCTGGCCGCAAAGACACCCTGACGGAGATCTACCCGATGCAGCACGCCTTCGAGGTGGGAGCGAAAGTCTACTCGCAGCGTTACGGCGTGGGAGAGGTCCTGGCTGTGGAAGGGATCGGCGGGGCCGAGAAGCTCACGATCCGCTTCGACGCAGCCGGGACGATGCAGCTCATGCCGGCTTTGCACAACCTGGAGCCGGCCGCACCCCCGGTCCGTCAGGCCGCCCCCTCCGCCTCGCCGCACCTGGCCGCCACGGCCGTACCCGCGGGCGCGTCGATCTCCGAGGGAGCGCTGAAGGCGGCGGTGCGCGCGGTGCTGCGCGAAGAGCTGGGGTTCGGCGAGACCCGGATGATGGATCGCTGGAAGGGGGGGCGTATGATCCTGCGCCCTGCGCGCGCCGATCAGAAGGAGAAGGAAGTCCCTCTTGATGACTTCTTCGCCAAGATCGTGATGGTGCGCGATCGGCTGCGGGTGCTGGAGCAGAAGATCAACGCCCACGCCGGCCTGTCCGCCGCCGAGAAGGTCGAGCTGCAGCAGTACGTCACCCGCATCTACGGCTCGCTGACGACCTTCAACGTTTTGTTCGCCGACCGTGACGACTGGTTCGTCGGCCAGAAGGGCGAAAGCTGAGCATGGAGTGGATCAAGGAGCTCGTCAGCTTCGTCCTGCACATCGACCATCACCTCGACATGCTCATTCAGAACTACGGCTCCTGGACACATGCGCTGCTCTTCCTGATCGTCTTCTGCGAGACGGGACTGGTCATCACGCCCTTCCTTCCCGGGGACTCGCTGCTGTTCGCGGTGGGGGCATTCGCCGCGCGCGGCTCGCTGGATCTGGGGCTGTGCATCGTGCTGCTGATCGTGGCGGCGATCCTGGGCGACACAGTCAACTACGCGATCGGCAAGAAGGTGGGGCCGAAGATCTTCCAGCGCGACGACGTGCGGTTCCTCAAGCGGGAGCACCTGATGCGAGCCCACCAGTTCTACGAGAAATACGGCGGCAAGGCGATCATCCTGGCCCGCTTCGTGCCGATCGTGCGGACGTTCGCCCCCTTCGTGGCGGGCATCGGCACCATGACCTACACGAAGTTCGTGGCCTACAACGTCGTCGGCGGCGTGGTCTGGGTGCTCATCTTCGTGCTGGGAGGCTACTGGTTCGGCAACATGGAAGTGGTGCGGAAGAACTTCACCCTGGTGATCCTGGCGATCATCGTGCTGTCCATCCTGCCGGCCGTGTGGGAAGTGTGGCGCGCCCGTCGGGAGCGGGGCTCTCAGGCGTGATCTGGTTTCAGGACGGTCGCTCCCCAATGTAGCAGTGCCTTCACGCCGGCGTCGGCCCTCAGATCGGCACCGGCATGTTCGAGAGGGGAGGCGAGCGCGGCCAGCGCGATATCCGCAATGGTCATCCGGTCTCCCACCAGGAAGGGATGGCCGCCGAGCCGCTGCATCGCCAGGGCCGCAAGCCGGCGCGCGACGCGATCGTCGCGCGCCACCGAGCCGGGCGTGATCCGGAAACGCCGCGCCACGGCCCGCCGCGCCGCGCGGCCCTTGATGAAGCGCGCCAGTCCACGGGCCTCAGGCAGGAAGAGCTTCTCGATGGCCCCGGGCGTGCGCAGCGTCTCGGCGTAGGCGAGCCGGCGGGTGACGTCCAGGAAGGCTGCATCGGCCCAGTCCTCCAGCACGAGGCATTCGGCCCGGGCCGCCGGATCGGCGGGCAGCAGCGGCACCGCCGGGTAGCGCTCTTCCAGGTGGAGCAGGATCGCTGTGGAGTCGCTGATCACCGCCTCGCCATCCACAAGCACCGGCACCAGCCCCTGACTCGAGACGGAGCGCACCGGCGCACGATCCATAGGGTTGATGTTGCGCAGCGTGCAGGCCAGGCCCTTGATCTCGATCGCGCGGCGTACTTTCAGGCAGGTGTGCGAGAAGGAGATCTGCAGCAGCTCCATGCCGGGCATGCCGCGCACGATAGCACTGGAGCAAAAGCGGCAGGCAGCGGGTTCAGCTCCGCCACCTGCCGTCGTTGTTTTCCGGGGATCTTATGCGCTAGCGGCCGCCCCACAGCCATCGGGCGCCCGCGGTGCCGGTCAGGTACGAGTCCGGCTCGGGACCATCGGTGACGTGGAAGAGGCCCTCCAGCTTGATCGCGAACCTTTCGGCGGCATAGATGTTGATTCCGCCGCCGCCGTTGAGACCCGGTTCAAGATCAGTCTCGCCCGGATCAGGATCGTAGTTGTACACGCCGATCCCTCCGGTCACGAAGGGGTGCACGGTGCCTCCCTCCCACTGGTAGAGCACGTTCGCGTTGAGGGAGTTGATGTCCAGGTCAACCGGTCCCACTCCCGCCGCATCGCTGTCGAACGATGTGAAGCCTGCCATTCCCCGCCAGGAAACGTGCGGCGTGGAGAAGTACTCGATATAGGCGTCGACGGTCGGTTCCGCGTCGAAATCACTATCCCCAAGGGGATTGGCGAAGCCGGCATCGAGGCCAGCGGCCCAGCTTCCGGCCGGTGGCGTGGTGCGCCGTTGCTGGGCGAAGAGCGCGCCGGCCATCACCGCCGTGACGGCCAGCGTGGAGCAGACAACCCGTATCACCTTCGTCCATCGCATGATGTCGTGCCCTCCAATTGGAGCGTCGTTGCAGCACTCGCCGGCGATTCTCCTGCGAGTGCACCTGGATCCAGGTTGGAGGGCAATGTCCGTGCCAGATCACGTTACCTTGCCTTGGCCTTCAGCAGCAGATCGACTCTGCGGTTGAAACGCCGCCCGTCGGCGCTCCCATTGCTGGCAATGGGATGCCCCTCGCCATAACCGACGTTTGTCATTCTTTCCGCGCTGATCCCGCGGCCGATCAGGAACGACGAGACGGCCTTGGCGCGGCGCTCGGAGAGGTCCTGATTGTGCAATTCGCCGCCAGTGGAGTCGGTATGACCCTGAACCACGATCGCGGTCTTGGGATACTCGATCAGGACCTTGGATGCCTGGTTGAGCGCGGCCCTCGCGTCCTCGTCGAGAATCGCCGAGTCGATCTCGAAGAGCACATCGGACTCGAAGTGCACGAGCAGCAGATCGTCGCCAACGCGCTCGACACTCGTTCCCGGGATGTGGCCGAGCTTCTCCTCCTGCTTGTCCATGTAGACGCCGACGCCGGCCCCGATGCCAGCCCCGACCGCCGCACCCGCGAGAATCTCGTCGGCCTCCCCCTCGCCAAGTACGGCCCCGAGCACGGCACCTGCCGCGGCGCCTATCCCTGCGCCTTTGGCGGTCTTGTCGCGCTTCGTCACCCGCGGCTCCGACTGCGGGTTCTTCGTGGTGCACCCGGGCATCACAAAGACTGCCAGGGTGAGTGCGGCTGCAATCAAGCGAACGGAACGGCTCATGTTCATGGCTGCCTCCTCATCGAGATGCGGGCGACTGACCTCGTGCGCCGCCCTGGACGAACCTCATCACACGAGGGAGAAACATATTCACCACCCCCGGATCAAAGCAAGAAGTATGCCCCTGTCGGCTCTTGTCGAGCGGCGCGGGCCGCTGCCCCTGATTGACGCTCGGTAGGGGCTATGCCATGATGCGGCTGCTCTCATCTCCTGCGCCGGCAAACCCAACAATATGGGCCACATACAGCATGGCTGACGACTCCACCAAGGGCCTCTCCTACCGTCAGGCGGGAGTGGACATCGACGCGCAGGACGAAGCGATCCGCCGCCTGCGGCCACACGCGCGGTCCACGCACACGCCCGAAGTGTTGGCCGACATCGGCACCTTCGGCGGCCTCTTCCACCTGACGCCGCGCGGTTACCACGACCCGGTGCTCGTGGCCTCAACCGATGGTGTGGGAACCAAGCTCAAGGTCGCAGTGATGGCGGGTGTGCATGACACGGTGGGGTACGACCTGGTGTCGCACTGCGTCAACGACATCCTCGTGCAGGGGGCGGCGCCGCTCTTCTTTCTGGACTACTTCGCCACCGGCAAGCTCGAGCCGGCCATCGTGGAAGCGGTGCTGTCGGGGATGGCGCGCGCCTGCCGCGAAGCAGGCTGCGCCCTGATCGGCGGCGAGCTGGCGGAGATGGGGGACCTGTACAAGCCGGGCGATTACGACATCGCCGGCTTCATCGTGGGCGCGGTCGAGCGCGATCGGCTGGTGACGGGGGCGACGATCGCTTCCGGGGATCTGCTGATCGGGCTGCCATCGGTGGGGCTGCACACCAATGGCTACTCGCTGGCGCGGAAGGTCTTCTTCGATCGTCTCGGCCTGAAGCCCGGCTCACATGTCAAGGAGCTGGGAACGACGGTAGCCTCGGCGCTGCTGGCGCCGCATCGCAGCTACCTCGCCCCGCTGCGCGATCTGATCGCTTCGGGCCTGCTCAAGGGGATGGCGCACATCACCGGCGGAGGGATCACCGACAACGTCCCGCGCATCCTGCCCGAAGGGTGCACGGCCGTGGTGCGGCGCGGAGCGATCGATGTGCTGCCGGTCTTCACCTTGATGCAGCGCGAAGGCAAGGTGGCCGACGATGACATGTGGCGCACCTTCAACATGGGGATCGGCATGGTGCTGGTGGTGTCGCCTGAGCACGCCGGCCAGGTGGAGAGTCATCTGACGTCTCACGGCGAGCGCTTCACCCGGCTCGGGCTGATCGAGCCAGGCCGGCGCCAGGTCGTCTACAGGGACTGAGCCGCCCATGGCCGCCGGATCAGCGCAGGTTCACGGCCGCCTCGGCGTGCTGATCTCGGGGCGGGGCTCCAACATGCTGGCGATCGCCGAGGCCTGTGCATCGGGGAGAATCCCCGGGCGCATCGCGCTGGTGATCAGCGATCAGCCTGACGCCCCGGGCCTCGCGGCCGCCGCAGATCACGGCATCACGACGCTGGCGCTGCCGTATGGCGAGAGCCGCAGCCGCAAGGATCACGACATGCGGATGGCCGCGGCGCTCAAGGAGCACGGGGTGGATCTGGTCTGCCTGGCCGGCTACATGCGCCTGCTGTCGCCGGCCTTCGTGCGGGAGTTTCCCGGCCGCATCATGAACATCCATCCGGCGCTGCTGCCGTCGTTTGCCGGCCTGCACGCGCAGAAGCAGGCCGTGGAGCACGGTGTCCGGGTCTCGGGGGTTACGGTGCATTACGTCGATGACGGGCTCGACTCGGGTCCGATCATCCTGCAATGCGCCGTGCCGGTCTACCAGGACGATACCGAAGAGTCGCTTGGCGCCAGGATCATCAAGGAGGAGCACCGCATCTACCCGGAGGCGATCGGCCTCCATCTCACAAACAGGCTGCGGATCGAGGGGAGAAAAGTCCGCATCACGGGCTGAGCCCGACGGGGGGCCGTGAGCGGCGAGAGGATCCGCAATGCAGGAAGTGTCGGTTCGTGAGCCCGCTGTACGTGTGTCCGATCTGCCCCGTGGCCTGCAGCCCCGCGAAAAGCTCCAGAAGGCGGGCGAGCGGGCGCTGAGCAACACCGAGCTGATGGCGATCGTGCTGGGCTCGGGAACGCGCGCCGCCAATGTCGTCAAGATCGCCGACGCGCTGCTGCGCAAGTACGGCTTCGAGGCGCTGCCCAATCTGAGCCTGGAGGAGTGGCGGTCCAACCGGGGGATCGGCAAGGTCCGGGCGATCCAGCTCAAGGCGATCTTCGAGATGGGTCGCAGGGCCCATGCCCCCAGGGACGATGAGCGGCCCGTGCTGTCGGGCCCGCGAGAGGCATTCCAGCAGCTGCGCGATCTGCGCCGCGCCCGCAAGGAGCACCTGGTGGCCCTCTATCTCGACTCGCAGAACCACCTGCTCGCGCGCGAGACGATCTCCATCGGCTCGCTCAACACCACGCGCACGCACCCGCGCGAGATCCTCCAGCCGGCCATCGCCTGCTCGGCGCTGGGTTTCATCCTGGGCCACAACCATCCCAGCGGAAGCCTGACGCCGTCGCAGGACGACATCGATTTCACGCGGGCGATCAAGCGGGCCTGCGAGATCATGGGGATCAGCCTGTACGACCACATCATCGTGGCGTCGGGAGGGTACGTGAGTCTCAAGGAGAAGGGGTTGTTATAATCGCCCGTCTATGGCCCAGCCGCCGCGCAGCGTGGAGGATCAGCTCGCCTTCTTGAAGAAGGGGAGCGTTCAGATCGAGTCGGAGCCCGAGCTGGCGGCGAAGCTGAAGCGCTCCGCCGCAACGGGCCAGCCTCTGACCGTCAAGGTGGGATTCGATCCCTCGGCGCCCGATCTCCATCTGGGCCACACGGTGCTGCTGCGCAAGATGCGGCATTTCCAGGACCTGGGGCACCGGGTGATCTTCCTGATCGGTGACTTCACCGGGATGATCGGAGATCCCACCGGCAGGTCGAAGACCCGCCCCCAGCTCACGCGCGAGGAGGTGGTGGTCAATGCCGAGACCTACAAACGGCAGGTGTTCAAGATCCTCCACCCTGAGAAAACCGAGATCCGCTTCAACTCGGAATGGCTCGCGGCGCTGGGGGCCGAGGGGTTCATCCGGCTGGCGGGCAAGTACACGGTGGCGCGCATGCTGGAGCGCGACGATTTCTCCCGGCGCTACAAGAACAACGAGTCGATCGCCATCCATGAGTTTCTCTACCCGCTGGCGCAGGCCTACGATTCGGTCTTCCTGAAAGCCGACGTGGAGCTCGGGGGGACCGACCAGACATTCAACCTGCTCGTCGGGCGGCGCATCATGCGGGAATACGGCCTGGAACCCCAGGTGATCCTCACCACGCCGATCCTGGAAGGTCTCGACGGCGTGGAGAAGATGTCCAAGTCGCTGGGAAACTACATCGGCGTGGAGGAGCCGGCGCGGGAGATCTTCGGCAAGGTGATGTCGATCCCCGACGCTCTCATGTGGCGCTGGTGGGAGCTGTGCACCGACTTGAGCGTGGCGGGGATCGCCGAGATGAAGAAGCGCGTCGAGGAGGGGGTGCTGCATCCGCGGGCGGCGAAGGCTGGCCTGGCGACGAAGATCACGGCCGATTTCCACAACGAGGCAGCGGCGCGCGAGGCCTCGGCCGAGTTCGACCGGGTCTTCGCGCAGAAAGAGCTGCCCGACGAGATCCCGGAGGTGGCCCTCCCGTGCAGCGGGCAGAAGCTGCCTGTGGTGAAGCTGCTCGCACAGCTCAAGCTGGCGGCATCCAACACGCAGGCGCGCGACCTGATCGACGGCGGCGGCGTCACCCTGGATGGCGCCCGGGTGAGCGACGCCAAGGCCGACCTCGACATCAGCGCCCCGCGCTCCATCCTGGTGAAGGTCGGCAAGCGCCGCTTTGTCAGGGCCGTCTTCTCGTGAGCGCACTGACCCATCTGGCCTGCGCCGCATGCAACGCATCCCACGAAGCCCAAAAACTCTGGAACCTCTGCGGGCAGTGCGGCAAGCCGCTGCTGGCGCGCTACGACACGGCCGCACTCGTGGGCCGGTTCACTCGTGAGAGCCTGGCTGGCCGCGGGGCAGACCTGTGGCGCTACCGCGAGATGCTTCCCGATCCGGGGGAGTATCAGCCGATGGGGGAGGGGTTCACGCCGCTCATCCCGGCGCCGCGGCTGGCGAAGCGGTTCGGGCTCGGGCATCTCTACATCAAGGATGAATCGCTCAACCCCACCGGCTCCTTCAAGATCCGCGGCATGGCGGTGGCGGTGCCGGTGGCGAAGCGGCTCGGCGCCCGGGCGCTCTGTCTTCCGTCGGCGGGCAATGCCGGCTCGGCGGCGGCGGCATGCGGCGCCCGGGTCGGCCTGCCCGTGCGGGCCTTTCTGCCCGAGGGAACCCCGGAGCCCTTCTTCGGCGAGCTGAAGGCTTACGGGGCGCAGGCGCAGGTGGTGGCCGGCCACATCGGCGACGCAGGCAGGGCGATGCGCGAGATGATGCAGGCCGAGCCACAGCAGGGCTGGTTCGATCTCTCCACTCTCAAGGAGCCGTACCGGCTGGAGGGAAAGAAGACGATGGGGTACGAGCTGTGCGAGCAGCTCGGCGGCACGCTTCCCGACGCGATCATCTATCCAACCGGAGGCGGCACCGGGCTGATCGGCATGTGGAAGGCCTTCGCGGAGATGGAGAGCCTCGGCTGGATCGGAGCGCGCCGGCCGAAAATGATCGTGGCCCAGTCGTCGGGCTGCGCGCCGATCGTCAAGGCCTTCAACGAAGGCAGCGAGTCGGCGGATCTCTGGCCCGATCCGCGCACAATCGCCTCGGGTCTGCGCGTTCCGTCGGCCATCGGGGACTTCCTGATCCTGCGCGCCGTGAGGGAGTCGGATGGCTGGGCGGTGGCGGTCGAGGAAAAGGAGCTGGCCGGCGCGGTGCGCGATGTGGGAAAGCTGGAGGGGATCTTCTGTGCACCGGAAGGGGCCGCCACGGTGCTGGCGCTGGCGCGCATGCTGGACGAGCGGCGTCTCGATCCCTCGGACAGGATCGTGCTGTTCAACACCGGGACGGGGCTCAAGTACCTCGACGCCCTCTGAGGGGACTCTCCCTACTTGTTCCACTCGAAATGGAAGTGCACTTCCACCGAGGTGCGCGTGTAGCTCTTGGGCAGTCCGTCGAAGGGCGCCGACTTCTCGACCGCCGCCTGCGCCGACTTGTCCCATGGCTCCGAGCCGCTCTTGTGGTGCAGGCGCGCCTCCAGCAGGCTCCCGTCGCGCAGAATGGTTGCAATGACCACCGACTTGCTTCCCGGCTCCGGAGTCTTGTCGGGCCGCGCCCAGGACTTGCCGACCTTGGTGTGCACCTTCTGCTGGTATTCCGCGTCGCTGAAGTCGGACGCGAAGAATGTGCGCAGGTTGGGGCTGGCCGCGGTCAGAAGGGTGCCTGCCGCGGCGGTCACGATGGCGAGAATCATCAGGCGCTGTCGCATGGCGTCAACTATAGTGGAAGATCGACGGTGCGGGCAATCGAGCGGAACGTGTAATACCCTGCGCGGACCGCCGGACCCTGGCGAGGAGCCTCGCGTGCCATCCATGCCGACTCGAAAAAGAACGCTCACCACCTTCGCGCTGATTCTGGCCGCGGTCTGCTGCGCGGTGCCGCCGGATCCGGCACACGCGGGGGCCGGCGGGCTCAAGGTTCCCGAGGTGACGCTGCCCGATCTGAACGGCGGCAAGGTGACGCTGAGCTACAAGGACGCGAAGGTCACCCTGGTGAACTTCTGGGCGGTCTGGTGCTTTCCATGCCGGGAGGAGATGCCGCAGATCTCCAGGCTGATGGACAAGTACGGCAGCAAGGGGCTCAGGGCGTACGGAGTCACGCTGGACTCGGGTGCCGGAGCCGATGTGAAGGCTTTCCTCGGCGCGCACAAGGAGCTCAAGATCAACTACCAGATTCTGCTCGGGGAGGACGACACGGCCTTTCAGTTCGGCGACATCATGGCGGTGCCGACGACCTTCCTGGTGGATCCGGGAGGAACGGTGCTCAAGACCTACGTCGGCGTCCACTCGCGCTTCTTCGACGAAGTGGGCGCCGAGATCGACAAGCATCTTGCGGTGGCTTCCGCCCCCGGCGCGGGCAAGAGCCAGCAGGCCCCGAAGAAGCAGTAATCCAGCTCAGCCCATCCGGCGCTGGCAGCGCGCGATCACGACCGCGTCGTAGACCGACAGGACCCACATTGTGCCGGCGATGCCGAGCAGCGCCAACGCTCCGATGTCCGCCTTCTGCCTCAGGATCCCCTGCTGATCCATGCTCGAGAGCAGGTCCAGGAAGGGGGTCAGCATCATCAGGGCGGCGGTGCCCAGCCCGGCGCACAGGCTGAACAGGAAGACCATGGCCTTGCCCGGCTGCGCATTCAGCAGCTGGCCCCATCCGGGCACCACGAGCGAGGCAAACCCCGACAGGAGGGGAATCTCGCATCCATCGTACGCGCCGTCTTCTCCCTCTGCCCGGTGATAGGCGTGATAGACGTTGGTCACCAGCAGGAAGATCAGGCCGAGATCGAGCCCGGCCACAGTCAGGAGCAGATGCCATTCGGTGACACCCAGATACTCGACCATCGCGCAGATGGAGGGCCAGATCATCGCAAGACACCAGTGCCCTGCCACCGCCAGACCCTGCGTGAGCAGGAGCAGGCATCCAAGCTCGCGCTGTTCGTTGTACATCTGGCCCGTGCCCCAGAGAAACAGCGACATGGAGGAGGCCTTGGGCGGGCGCGAGCTGCTCACTCTGTAATGCCGGCTGCGGGTGCCGTCGCCGCCCCAGGAGCCGGAGTCTCTCGAAGCACTTGAACGCCCGCGGGTCATGCCGGCTGGAACTGTCGACAGCGTGTTCGCGTCGGTGATCGTGTAGACATCGTCCTTCTGCGGCATGCGCCACCTCCATCCAGATCCCGATTGACCCGTGCAATATAGGGCCGGAAGATCAGAATCAACCGTGGTCGCGGCGGCGACGAGTTGTCGTTGTCGGGAGTGGAAAGATTTGCCGGATTGTCCGGGTTCCACTCAACCTGTCAGGTAGGCGAACAGGCTGACGGTGACCGTCCTGCCCGTGGCGTTGTAGATCAGCACGCGGTAGCGGGGAAATCCGACCACGACGCGGGCCGGCTCAGAGGCGAAATAGAGCGCGCCGGCCGAGGGCATTGCCTTCACCTCGAGCGGGAACTGCAGCTGGCCGCGCTCCTCCATCACCTTGATGATCGGCTCCTCGTCGGGAACCAGGATCGCACCCACCTCGGCTGGAGTGACGATCTGGCCGCGCGCCTCCACACTCAGGCTCAGGATGGCACCCGTGAAGCCGTCCGTGGTGATGGTGCCGGCGGCGATCAGCCGGCGGGGGTCAGCTGGCTTCACGGGAGGCACCTCGATGTCCGGCAGCGAGATCAGGGATGCCTGCCGGATGGGCTCGGTGATCACCACGTCGCCGCTGATGCGCTGGGTCCGGGGGAAGTTGATTACGCGGACTGCGCTCGCCTCATCCTCGGACTGGCCCCGCGAGGGGAGCACTGCCAGCAGGGCAGCCGCAGCGATGATCGCGGCGACCAGGGGCCATCGTCTTTGTGTCATGAACGTCTCCGGAAAGGTGGCGGGCCGGAGTCGGCCCGCAACAGGATCCTAGACGGACACGAGCCCGTTCACCATCCGCGCCTCCACGGGAAGGTAGAATGCTGGCGATGGAAGCCAGCCCGGCGCTCTATCCCGCGACGCTCACCCGGGCCGAGCGCCGCGCCCGGGGCGTCTACTACACGCCGGAGGCGGTCGTGGCCCACGTCGCGGCGGCCGCTCTGTCTCCGCTGAGCGGCCAGCCTGCGCCCCGTATCCTGGATCCCGCCGTGGGCGACGGCGCCTTCCTGCGCGCGGCAGCCCGCCTGCTGCCGCGGGGGCTCCTCTTTGGAGTGGATCTCGATCCCCGCGCGCTGGAGCTGGCGCGCGCGGCGGCGCCGGCTATGCTGGTCCGTGCCGACGCGCTGGGCGAAGCCCGGCTTTCCTTCGAGAGCGAGGGGCTCTTCGACGCCGTGGTGGGCAATCCTCCCTGGGGCGGCTGGGATCGCGGTCTGGAGGGCCAGGCAAAAAACACTCTCCGGCGCCGCTTCGTCACGGCGCGCGGCCGGATCGATCCCTTCGCGCTGTTCATCGAGCGGGCCACCGGACTGCTGCGGCCCGGAGGCCGCCTGGGGTTCGTGCTGCCGGACATCTTTCTGCTGAAGAACTACCCGGTCCTGCGCCAGCACGTCCTCGACAACTTCATCATCGAGGAGCTGGTCCACTGGGGGCGGTGCTTCCCGGCAGTGAACCTGGATGCCTGCTCGATGGTGGCGCGCAGGCGCGGCGGCGCGCCACGTGGAGAGTCCAACATCGTCCGCTGCATGCCGGAGGGTCCCGAAGGACGCGTGGCCGGAATAGCTCAAGAGTCATTTCGCGCCGCTCCTGGCCACGCGTTCAACCTGGCGCTGGATGGTCCCGCCGCGGCGCTCCTGGCCCGCCTCGAAAAAGACGGTGTGGCGCTCGGCGCCTGGCTCGAGGCGCACGAGGGGATCCACTCCGGCAATATGAGAAGCATGCTGTTCGTGCCGCCCGGAGCCTCACCCCCCGCGGACGCCGACGCTGCCATGTTGCGTCCACTGCTGTTCGGGCGTGACGAGATTGCTCCCTTCCGGCTGCGCCCTTCGGGCTGGCGGGTGATCTACGACGCCTCATTCATCGCGCGGCAGGATGGCGGGTATGCCAGCCTGGGCCGGCCCGCGTATCACGCCAGTCCCAAGCTGCTGCTGCGCCGCACCGGCGACCGCCTCATCGCGGCGCTGGATCGCGACGGACTCTGCGCCAGCAACAACCTCTTCGTGGCGCGGCTCCGGACTGACTGTCCCGTCCCGATCGACTTCCTGGAGGGGTACCTCAACTCGGCTCTGGCCACCTGGTGCTTCAGGGCGCGCGTGCCGCGTGCCGGCAGGCTGTTCGCCGAGCTGAAGCTGACCCACCTGCGGGCCATTCCGGTGCCGCGCGCCGGCGCCGGGCTCATCTCCCGCGTCACAGCACTGGTCGAGGCGGCCCGCAGAGGCGACTCTGAGGCACGCGACCAGATGGACTCCGCCTTCTGCGAGGCGGCCGGGCTGAGCGCCGCGGAGCGCCGACTTCTGGACAGCATCCGAAAGACACATCTATAATCGCACGCTTCCTCAACGGCCAGCGCAGGAGGGGATCGTCCAGATGGAGAAATTCGGCGTCGATGACGCCATGAACCTCTACGGGATCGACGGCTGGGGGAGCGGGTACTTCCGCATCTCGGAGGAAGGCCACCTGATGGTCACGCCGACCAACGACGAAGCCCGGTCCGTCGACCTGCTCAAGGAAGTCGAGGATCTCGGGCGCAAGGGAGTCTCGCCGCCCCTGCTGATGCGCTTCCCGCAGCTTCTGGAATCCCAGGTCAAGACGCTCTGCACGGCGTTCCGCAAGGCGATCTCGGAGTACAGCTACTCGAGGGACTACCGGCCGGTCTTCCCGATCAAGGTCAACCAGCACCGCTTCGTCGTCAGCGAGCTGCTCGAGGCGGGCTGGAAGTACAACCTCGGGCTGGAGGTGGGCAGCAAGCCGGAGCTGCTGGGCGCCATCGCGGTGGACACGCCCCCCGAGTCGCTGCTGGTGTGCAACGGCTTCAAGGACGTGGCCTACCTGTCCAACGCCATCCTGGCGCAGAAGGTCGGCAAGAACGTCGTGGTCGTCGTGGAAAAGCCCCACGAGCTGGGGATGCTGATCCAGGTCATCAAGGACCGCGGCGTCAAGCCGATGATCGGCTTCCGCGTCCGGCTGAACTCCAAGGGCTCGGGCAAGTGGGAGAAGTCGGGAGGGGTCACCAGCAAGTTCGGCCTCTCCACAACCGAGCTGCTCGAAGGAATCCAGGAGCTCAAGAAGGCGCGGCTGGCGGACTGCCTCAAGATGTTCCACTTCCACATCGGCTCGCAGATCACCGAGATCCGCAGACTGAAGAACGCCATCAAGGAGGCGGCGCGGGTCTACGCCAAGGCGCGCAAGATGGGCGTGGACATCCAGTACATCAACGTGGGGGGCGGCCTCGGCGTGGACTACGACGGCTCGCGCACGTCGTCGGACGCCAGCGTGAACTACACCATCCAGGAGTACGCCAACGACGTCGTCTACACCATCAAGGATGTCTGCGACAACGAGAACGTCCCCGAGCCTGACATCGTGAGCGAGTCGGGCCGGGCGATGGTGGCCTACCACTCGCTGCTCGTCGTGGACGTGCGGGCCGAGATCAGCGCCCGCGCCGCCCAGAAGGTGAAGCCCTCCACGAAGGATCCTCAAGTCATCGGGGATCTGCTCTTCATCCTGAAGAGCGTCTCGGTGAAGAACTACCGCGAGTACTACCACGACGCGCTGGAGCACCGCGACGAGATGTTCTCGCTGTTCAACCTCGGATTGCTGAACCTCGAGGAGCGCGCCAAGGGGGAGGCCTGCTTCTGGGAGATCGCCGCCAAGGCGGTGCGCTACGCCAAGACCCAGAAGTTCATGGCCGACGAGTTCGCGGATCTGGAAAAGCAGCTCCATGAAAAGGTGGTCTGCAATTTCTCCGTGTTCCAGTCGATCCCGGATCACTGGGCGCTCGACCAGCTCTTCCCCGTGGTGCCGATTCACCGGCTGCGCGAAAGACCCGAGCGGCGCGCCACGCTCGTGGACATCACGTGTGATTCGGACGGCGAGGTGGACAAGTTCGTGGATCTCAAGGACGTCAAGGAGGCCCTCGAGCTGCACTCGCTGGAAGGGCGCGATCCCTACTATCTCGCCCTGGTCCTGATCGGCGCCTATCAGGACACCATGGGCGATTTGCACAATCTGTTCGGCTCGGTCAACGAAGCCCATCTGGTGGTGGACGACGAAGGGATCGTGCACGTGAAGCGGATCCGCCGCGGCAACTCGGCCCGGGAGACGCTGGCCGCCTTCGGCTACGACGCTAAGGACCTGGCCGCCCGCCTCCAGTCAGTGCTCGAGGAGCGCCAGAACCGGGACGGCATCTCCCCGCGCGAGGCGCGCCAGCTCCTTTCGGAGTACCGCGGCCAGTTCGACGCCTACACCTACCTGACCTAGGCCATTCGACATGGCGCGCAAGCCGGCAAGGCTGCCCTACCTGGGACTGACCCCCGCCGAGTCGGCCTACGCTACGGCTCGAGTGGTCATTCTGCCTGTGCCTTACGGAGGAACAGTCACCTACGGCCTGGGCACCGAGCGCGGCCCCGAGGCGATCCGCGAAGCCTCGCAGCAGGTGGAGCTGTTCGACGACGAGACGCGCCGCGAGCCCTACCGCGTCGGCATCCACTCGGCGCCTCCCGTCGCCTGCGCGCGGATCGGCCCCGATGAAATGGTGCGGCGCGTGGAAAAGCGCGTCGAAAAGCTCCTGGAGGACGGCAAGTTCGTCGTGACGCTGGGAGGCGAGCACTCGATCTCACCCGGCGCCACCGGCCCGTACGCGCGCCGGCATCCCGGCCTGACGATCGTCCACTTCGATGCCCACTCCGATTTACGGGAGGCCTATCACGGCTCGAAGAACAACCATGCCTGCGCCGGGGCGCGCATGCGTGAGCATGCAAAGCTGCTCCAGATCGGCATCCGCGCCCAGTCCCCCGAGGAGCGCGCGATCATCGATCGTGGCGAGGTCTTCACGCTCTTCGCCTGGCAGATGCAGGGGATCGACTGGGCGCCGCTCATCCTGGATCAGATCGCGCCCCGCAGCCCGGTCTACGTCACGATCGACCTGGACTACTTCGACCCGTCGATCATGCCCAGCACCGGCACTCCCGAGCCGGGGGGAGGGGAGTGGTACCCCACCCTGCGGTTCCTCAGGAAGCTCTCCGAGAAGGCCGCCGTCGTCGGGTTCGACATCATGGAGCTGGCGCCCCGCAAGGGTATCCACGCGCCGGATTTCCTGGCCGCCCGCCTGATGTACAAGCTGCTGGCCTACAGCTTCCCGTCCACTACCATCACATGAACCGCACTGACGGGCTCACCGCATGCGATGTGCGGTGAAACGCTGCCCTTGCTGGTCGATCAGCATGCTGCTGACGGCGTTTCCCTCGCGCGTGAATGTGAACTCGTTGCCGGTGTCCTGTGAGAAGAAGTGAAGCGCCGAAAGCGGCAGCAGCTCGGCTGGTCGTCCGCTCGGCCCGGTGATGATCAGGCGGCGCCCGTCCCCGCTCCCGTCCACACCCACGACGAAACCCACCATGCGGTCACCAAGCTCCACTCCGTAGTTTCCTGCGAGCGCGGCGTAGCCCGCCGGGTCGACCGCGGCGATCGACTTCTCGATCCTCGGCCTCACGGGCCACGAGTACTCCTGTGCCACCGCGCGGGTGATCTCATCGATGAGCGCCTCGCTCTCGCCGTTGGTCATGATGGCGATTCCCTGCCCTGTGGTCGGCAGGACGAGCAGCCGCGCCGCATACCCTGCCGTGCTCCCGTCGTGCCCCACTGCTGGAGAATCGCCGCCAACGATAGTCCCCCCGCCGAGCGCAAAGCCAAGCCCCCAGTCGCCGATCTGGCGCGTGATCAGCTCGCTGGCGGTGGCGGGCCGAAGCAACGCGTCGCGCTCGCCGCCTATGGCGCGCAGCACGGCGACGCCGAACCGACCGAGGTCTTCCGCCGTGGACCACAGCCCGGCCGCCGCGACCTCAGGGTGCACCCGCCAGCGACCAGGAACCGGCGCACCGGATGAATGTCCGGTCGCCGCGGAGGTGGAGTGCGCGGCCGACAGCGGCTGCTCCGCGACGGTGCGCGTCATGCCCGCACGGTCAAACACCGTCTCCTGGAGTATGTCGGCGAACGGACGGCTACTCACGTCGATGAGCAGCTGCTGGACAACTGACAGGCCCCCGCCCGAGTAGCTCCACTGTGTCCCCGGGGCGTGCTCGACGCGTACCGGGGGTGTATTCGCGGGCGGCGCGCCCTGAAGCACCTGCAGCAACGTCGGCAGCGGCGCGCCGGCGCCGTAGCCGCGAAAACTCGGGATGTTCAGCCCCGCACCGTGGCTCAGGAGCCCGCGGAGCGTTACCGGCCGGTCGTGCGTCAGCTCGCTTTGCGGGACCTTCCAGCCGACAAGCCGCAGGTTGACGTCCTCGTCAAGCTGGAGGAAGCCACGATCAACGAAATGCAGCGCGGCCACGGCGGTGATGGCCTTGCTGATGGAACCAGCCTGGAAGAGGGTTGTCGCGTCGACACGCTGCGCGCCACCTGCCTCGGTGGTTCCGTAGGCCCGCTCCCACGCCACGCGACGTCCATCGATCACCGAGATGCTGACGCCCGGGACACCGTAGTGGCGCATGCGGTTGTCGAACAGGTACGTGGGGTCGTTCCGGCCTCGAACAGCCACCGTCGGGAGCAGCCCGCGCTCGACACGGGCGATCCGCGCTGAGTCGTTGTGCATGCTGCCGACGCGGCGCCCGCTGAGGGCCTCTCCATCACCGCCGCACGCCGTGAGCGTCGCGACCAGGATGCATACACCAATCGCAGCTGCGGCACGGCCACGTTGGCGTGGTTTCATGCTGTTGCTCATCCAGGGGGCCCGCGCAGGTGCGCACGCACGGCCATCTGCGCGCTGATCAGGCCGGCCAACAGACCATCCTCGAAGTTGAACCGGGGGTCGCCCGCCAGCTCCGGGATGTCGTGCGGGCTGAGGACGTCGTCCGGCGTCATGCGCGGATTGAGCCGGCGGGCCAGTGCGAGCACGCGGGCGCGCTGCTGGGTGATCATTTGATCGAAGAGAGCGTCGAGATCCTCGGGCATGGTCATTGCCGCGGAAGCAGCGGGTCCTCCTGGTTCTCGGCGGCAGCGTTCACCTGGTCCCACTCCAGCAGCCGGATCAGGTAGACCACCGCCACGACCAGCAGCAGCCCCGCAGCCACCCACGCCATGGGCGAAGAGGAGATCCGCTCCCAGAGCGGGCTGTGCGCGGTGGTGGCGCCCGGGAGCGTCCCCGCCGGCTGCATGAGCGCCGATGTCACCATGGCCCGATTCTGGCGCGGCCGGCGGAGCCCGTCAACCGGCAACGTGGCGCAGGCACGGTGCTATGCTCCCTCGAGGATGAAGGTCACCGAGGTTTCCTGCCGCACCATCCTGACTCCCACGGGCGGCTACCTGCACGGGTTCACCCACACGATCAACCCCTACTACGGCTGCTCTCTGGGCGGGACGCTCTGCGGTGTGCCCGACTACGCGCCCGAGATCGCGCGCGTGCGCGGCGAGCAGCGGCCATGGGGCTCATGGCTCGACGCCAAGACCAACGCCTACGAGATCTACGATCAGGATTACGACAGGATCCGCCGCTCGGCGAAGCCCGGCCTGCGCATCTACATGAGCTCGGTGACCGATCCCTGGGTGCCGCAGGAGAAGACCCTGCGTGTGACACGCGGCATTCTCGCGCGGATGATCGCGCGCCCCCCCGATGCCCTGGCTCTCCAGACTCACACCCCCAACCCGCTCTGGGACATCGACCTGCTCGAAGAGCTGTCGCGCCGCTTCCCGCTCTGCGTGCAGATCAGCGTGGAGACCGATCGGGAGAGCCTGGGCCCTCCCTTCCCCCCGCACGCATACCCGGTCGCCGCGCGGCTCGAGGCGCTGGCGGCGCTGCGCGCCCGCGGGATCAGGAGCGTGGGGGTGGTGGCGCCTCTCTGGCCCATCGCCGATATGGCGGCGTTCGCCCGGCGGCTCGAGGCGGTCTGTGACTTCGTCGTGGTGGATCACTATCTTCTCGGTGATGGCAGCCGGGATGGCGCGCGCACACGCCGGCGCCTCGCCCTGGCCGGCGGGTCGTTTCCCGACCTGCTGATAGCCGCCGGCCATGAGGAATGGACCCGGCTGGAGTCGCTGGAGCGGGTCGCCGAGGTGATGCGCGGGATCCTGGGCCCGGATCGGGTGGGAGTGTCGCGGCAGGGGTTCCAGGATGCGGCCCGGTGGGCGGTGCAGGGTGATAAGATGAGCGCAATGAGGAGGGCCTGATGGCCACTCGAGCGGGGAGTTGTGATCTCTGCCTGGAGGCCGACATGGTTCCTTCGCGCGCCCAGTCTCCTTCCGGCCGCGCGCTGTTTTCGTGCGCCCGCTGCGGACTGGTCAGCGCCTGGCCGCGCCGGGCCGATCGCACCACGCCCCCACCTGGCCGGCCGCGGGATCCCCGCATGGATGCGCGCCGCGCCTCCTCCATCATGCGGCTGATCACCTCGGGACGCATCCTGGAGGTGGACTGCGGCGCCGGTACCTTCCTGACTGCACTGGACCCGATCCGGTTCGAGGTGGTGGGTCTGGAAGCTGACGACCACCTGGCCGCCCTGGCGGGGCGCCGCCTGCGGGAGGCGGGAGCGCGCGGGTCGGTCTTCCCGCGGGCGGAGTGCGAGAGGCTCTCAGACGCCCAGATGGGCCGCGGCTCGTTTGACCTGGTGGCGGTGTTCGGATCGCTGGGGCGCGCCGCCTCGCCCCGTGCTCTGCTGATGGACATCTCGTGTCTACTCAAGGACGGCGGCCATGTCGTGCTGGAGACCCCGAGCCTGACCTCCATCACGGCCAGGCTGCGCGGCTCCCGGTGGCAGCCGCTGCACGATCCCTGGAGCGAGTTCTTCTTCACTCCCACCACGCTCGAGCAGCTCGGGTCGGTGACCGGCTTCTCGGGCGGCACGATCCGGACGCCAATGCCCGTGAGCTGGCCCCCGCTGGGCTCGCTGGTCTACATCGCCCGCAAGGCGGCCGTCCCGCTGCGCCGTCCCGTGTTCGACCGCCTTTCCATGCGAGGCCGCGAGCTGTCGCCGGCCAGCGCGACCGACTGATCCCACTGCGGTATTTGTTCCTTTTGCGGCCCGCCTGCGCCCCGCGTATGTTCTGTATGCACGACAAAACCCGAAACGCGGAGGCTCCGTGGCGCGCCGGCGGCTCGCACTGCTCGTGGTCCTGGTCTGGCTGGTCTGCCTGGCCGCCCTCTCGCTGCGCAGCACGGGGCGCCACGAGCCGGCCGCGCCGGCAAGCCCCAGCATCAACGAGTCATCCGCGCAGCGAGCGCGCGGGGTGGTGGAGCGGGCGATCGCTGCGCACGGCGGCCGGCAGGCCTGGCGGACGCGGCACGACGCGGTCTACGCCACCACCTGGACCCACTACGAGCAGGGGCGGCCCGACGTCAGCTCCCGCTACACGGTCAAGCTGCGCCTCAATGGCCCCAGTGGCCCTCTGAGCGAGGCGGTGGTCCAGGGGGACGAGAACGGCAGCCCGGTCCTGATGGGGATATCGGGCTGGCGCTCCTGGTTCCACGTCGGCACCCAGCGCTACGAAGATGTGGCATCGCTGAAGGCCAACCGCGCCTTCATCCGGCGCGCGGGTACCTTGTTGACGGTTCCATTCTGCCTGGACGATCCCGGCATCGATCTGCAGTGGGACGGCCAGGAAGTCCGCGCCGGGATGGTGGTGGACAGGATCCGCGCGGCGCGCCCGCTGTGGCCCGATGCGCTCTACCTGTTCGACCGCTCCACCGGACGCGCTTCGGGGATCGGCAGTCCGGTCTCGGAGACTCCCACCTGGAGCCTGGGCCACTACGCGGAGTTCACCGAGATCGACGGCATCCTGATTCCGAGCCTCCAGATCTTCGAGCGCCACGACCCGGCCACCGGCCGCCGCCACAAGTCGCTCAGCATCAGCGTCGACCAGGCGCGGTTCCGCAACGGGCTGGACCCCTCCACATTCGAGCCCCCCGCCGGCATGTGATCCGGTAGCGCCGGATCTCCCGGTGTAAACTGGCACGCGTGAAGCGATCATGGCGCTGCGGGCCGCACGTCTTCAGATCGGCTCTCGACGAGTTCCGCCAGGTTGGAGGCAAGGCGCAGGGCTCCGACAGCGAGGGGACTCTGCGGGCCGAAACCCCGCTCGGCCGGCTCGAGGGCCTGTACACCTTTGATGGCGACCTGCTGACGATCACCATCACCCGGCGGCCGGCGATGCTGCCCGCCGAGATGATCTGGAGCCGCCTCGACGCCATCTGCGGGCAGCCCGTCGCTTCTGCGTGAGCCGACTCGCGGCCGCGCTCGGCGCGTTGATGGCGGCGGCGTCGGCCGGCTGCGCCGGCGGCTCGTTCGATGCCCCGCCGGGGCTGACAAGCGGCGAGGGAACCATCGAGCTGAAGCCTGCCGTCGTCGAAGCCTCCGAGGAGATACGCCTGCGCATCAGCTGGACCGCCGGCCCCTCGGGGCTCCTGGCCGGCGGCGGTTTCAGCGTGCGGTTCCCCGTGGCGCCGGGCAGCCCGTCGCCGGGCTTCACGCCGCCTCACCACCGCGCGCGGCACGTGCCGGGTTTCGTCCAGTGCTGGGCGCGCCGAGGCGAGCTGCTCACCGGAGAGGCTGATACCGTCGCAATCTCTTCGGATGGGGGAGTCGAGGCCCGGTGCACCCTGCGCTCCGGCGCGCTGCGGCCAGGAGACGGGTTGGCGCTGGATTACTGGGGACTTGCTCCGCGGATTGCCGGCCGGTACGACCTGGGCGGAGCCTCGCGCCTGTGGGGAGCCCGCGGGGCCGCGCCATTGCCGCGCCCGGCGGCGCTGGAAGTGAAGGGGAAGCCTGCGCGGGTCCTTTCGGTCCTGCTTCCCACGTCGGCGCGCCCGGGTGAGACCGTCAGCGCCTCGCTTCGCGTGCTCGACGAGTTCGGCAATCGCGCCGAAGGTTTCGATGGCGCAGTCGAGCTGACCCTCGGAGCTCAGAGCCGGCTTGCCCGGTTCAGCCCCGTGGATCGCGGCGCCGCGCAAGTCGACGGACTGGTGGCCCCAGCGGAGGGCGTCGTCCGCGCTGAAGCCGTCGAGACGGGGCAGATGCGCGACGAATACAGGCTCGGCGCCTTTTCCAATCCGCTGCGCGTGCTGGCCGACGCGCCCCGCGTGCAGTGGGGCGACTTGTGCTTTTCCAGCGGGATGTTCGATGCCGAGGATGTGATGCCGCTGGGCTTCGCCTTCGCGATCGAACCCCTGCCCGGGCGGCTCTACAAGACCTACTCGTCGCGCACCCGGAGCCCGGAGCGGGAGGAACACCTGCGGTTCATCGAACCCGATGCGGGATGGCTTCGCGCCGCCGGCTCACCACCCGCGGCCTTCATCGCCTGCTCGGACAATGACTGGGGACGCCCCGGAACGATCCGTGTCACAGGTCTGGAGCCTGGTGCCGGCGGCCTGACCGCCGTGCTGGAAGAGTCGGACGATCGCGAGCGGATCCTGGATGCCCTGGAGCGCGGCCGCGCCTGGGCCACGACCGGGGCCCGGATGATCCTGATGGCGCGGCGCGACGGGAGTGGAATCCATCTGTTTGCCGCCGGCGAGAAGCCGCTGCGCGGAGTGACGATGGTCCTGCTGGGAGAAAGGAACAGGAAGGAGATCCCGGTGGATGCGGCGCCTGCGATGGAGATCGAAGTGATTGTGCCAGTGCCTCGCGAGGAGACGGCCGCGGCGCTCTGGTTCAGAGCGGAGCAGGAAGACGGCCAGATCGCCTGGAGCGCGCCGATGCCACTCGGCGGCGGGCGCCCGTGAGGAGCGTCGGGGCAGTCATCATAGTGTTGACACTGAGCTCCTCGTCCGCCTGGTCCTGGGGCTATCAGGGACACCGGATCATCGCCGAGGGCGCCTGCCAGGCCATGCCCGAGCCGATGCGGATCTTCTACAAGTCCGCGACGGCGCGGATCTCAGGGGCCAGCATCGAGCCCGACAGCATCCTCAAGCCGCGCGACGGAGAGGCCGAGCAGCGCCGTCACTTCATCAATCTGGAGATCCTCTCCGCTTTTCCTTTCACCGACATCCCCCCTTCGTTGCAGGAGGCGCAGGAGCGCTACGGACGGCGCAAGCTCGAGAAGTCCGGCCTCCTGCCCTGGCACATTGCCCGCGTGCATGACGACCTGCGATCGGCTTTTCGAGAGCGTTCGTGGAACGAAGTGGCCCGGAAGTCGGGATGGCTCTCCCACTACATCGCCGACGCCTACCAGCCGCTGCACGCCACGGTCAACTTCGACGGGCAGAAGACGTGCAACCAGGGGATCCACCTGGCGTTCGAGACCGACCTGATCGATCGCTACAAGGCGCTCTTCAGATCGGAATGCGTGCTGCCGCCCGCCATGGGGGATCCGGATCCGGTTCCGGATCCCGCCGCGCTCATGCTTGCCGAGCTGCGCGCCAGCCATGAGCTGGTGGCGGATCTGCTCCGGGCCGACACGAAGGCGGTGAGGGCGGTCAAGAGCGGCCGCGCCGACTACTTCGAGGAGCTGGAGCGCAGCGCCGGCCCGATGGCGCGCGACCAGATGAAGAAGGCCGCCTCAATGGTGCTGCGCTTCTGGCACTCGGCCTGGGTCGATGCCGGCCGCCCGGAGCTGCCCGCACAGCTTCCCCGCCGGCAGCGGTGAGCTGGCGGCCCGGATCAGGGATCCTGAGTCGGGATGGCCATGAGCATGTCCGGGTAGTCGGTGAACACGCCATCGACACCCAGCTTCCACAGTCTCTCATACGACTGCCGGTCGTTCACCGTGAATGCATTGACCTTGAGGTTGTGCCGGCGGCAGAGATCCACCAGCTCGGCGGTAGCCAGCGCGGCGTTCGGGTGAAACGACTCGCACCCCAGCAGGTCGGCGCGCCGCGCGGCGTCGAGCGGATCCCTGGTGCGGCTCCGGAAGGCCAGCAGTGCCGTGCGGCCGCCCGGCGCCAGCTTGCGCAGGTCCGCGAGCGTCTCTTCGTCGGGCGAAGAGATGATGGTGCGCTCCTGCGCTCCTTTGCGCCGGAGCAGCTCGAACAATCGGCGCAGCAGATCGGTCTCCGGACGGACGTAGTCCTTCAGCTCCAGATGCAGCTCGATGGGGGCTGGCACCGCCTCCAGAAGATCGGCCAGCCCCGGGATCTTCTCTCCGCGGAACTCGGGGGCGTGCTTGAAGCCGATGTCGAACCCGTGCAGGGCCGATTCGGTGTAGTCGCGAATCCCGCTCCCCACCCCGGCCATGCGCGCAAGGGTCTCGTCGTGGAAAACCATGGCGTAGCCGTCCTTGCTGAACTGGATGTCGAACTCCACCGCCGGCACGCCGATCTCGACTGCGCGGCGGAAGGCGGCCAGGGTGTTTTCGGGGGCGAGGCCGGCTGCCCCTCTGTGGCCGATGACCCTGGGGCGGGAATCGCTGCTGCTGATGGGGTGTTCCTCCGAATCGCCGGCCTCCCGGATGGCGGTCCGCCGCTGCGACATTCTGCAGCATTCTGACCCGGGGCCCCCCGAACAGGCAAACAGCGCGACCAGCGGCAACCTCAAGTCCCACCATATCTTGACGTTGAGGCCGCCTCGCCGCATAATCCCGCCGTCAACCCCATGCAGACCTGGCCCGGCCTGACCTCCACCGTGTGCGGGCCATTTCCGGCAGGACAATGAGAGCATTCTTCGGGAAGATCTATCAGTACTGGATGGCCTTCGGTCTCGCCATCGGCGTGGTGATGACCCCGGTCCAGCTGTTCCTGGTCTACCTGCTCGGCTTCGGGCCGAGCAGGCTGGTTACCCTGCTGGCAGGAAAAGACTTGCTGGATCGCCGCATGCGCCCGTCCCAGTCCTACTGGCACGCCAGAACGAGCCAGCCGAGGACAATGGATGAGGCGAGACACCAGTTCTAGGGACGCGTTTCAACATGACGAACATCCTCGGGATCTCGGCCTTCTATCACGACTCGGCGGCCTGCCTCATGCGCGACGGTGAGGTCATCGCCGCGGCCTCCGAGGAGCGCTTCACCCGCAAGAAGCACGACCACGGTTTCCCCGCCAACGCCATCCGCTATGTCCTGGGAGAGGGGGGGATCAGCGTTGCCGACCTGGACTATGTCGGCTTCTATGACAAGCCGCTGGTGAAGTTCGAGAGAATCCTCCAGACCTACATCGCGACGTTCCCGAAGTCCTTCGGCTCGTTCCGCAAGGCGATCCCGCTCTGGCTCAAGGAAAAGCTCTGGGTCCCCAACACCATCCGCAGGGAGCTCGACTACGACGGCGAGATCCTGTTCGGCGATCACCACCTGTCGCACGCGGCAAGCGCTTTCCTGGTATCGCCCTACCAGGAAGCGGCGATCATGACTCTGGACGGAGTCGGGGAGTGGTCCACGGCGACGCAGGCAGTCGGCAAGGGAACCGAGATCACGATGCTCAACGAGATCCGGTTTCCCCACTCGCTCGGCCTGCTCTACTCGGCCTTCACCTACTTCCTGGGATTCAAGGTCAACTCGGCCGAATACAAGGTCATGGGCCTGGCGCCATACGGACAGCCCAGGCAGTATGACCAGATCATGAAGGAGCTGATCCACGTGGCCGAGGACGGCTCCTTCAAGATGAACATGAGCTACTTCGCCTACGACTACGGGCTGACGATGACCAACGGGAAGTTCTCCGACCTGTTCGGCATCCCGGTGCGCGAGGGAGAGTCCACGCTGGATCAGGTCCACAAGGACCTGGCGGCTTCGGTGCAGAAGGTGACCGAGGAGATAGTGCTGCGCCAGGCCCGCGACATGAATCGCAAGACGGGCCTGACCAGGCTTTGTATGGCCGGCGGGGTGGCGCTCAACTGTGTCGCCAACGGCCATGTCATCCGCGAGACGCCATTCAAGGAGATCTTCGTGCAGCCAGCGGCGGGCGACGCGGGAGGTTCTCTGGGGGTGGCGGCGTGGATCCATCACAGCGTGCTGGGCAAGCCGCGCACGCACGATCTGCAGCACGCCTATCTGGGGCCGGCTTTCAGCACCGCGGAGATCCGCGCCTACCTGGATCGGCAGGGCCAGCCGTACACCGAGCACGATCGCGCCGATCTGCTGTCCACCACGGCGCGGCTGATCGAAGAGCAGAACGTGGTCGGCTGGTTCCAGGGACGCATGGAGTTCGGCCCGCGCGCTCTGGGGGCCCGCTCGATCCTGGCCGACGCCCGCAATGCCGCCAACCGCGACACCGTGAATCTCAAGATCAAGTTCCGCGAGTCGTTCCGCCCGTTCGCTCCCACGGTGCTCGAGGAGCGCTGCTCCGAGTGGTTCGAGATCGACTGTCCCAGCCCCTACATGCTCCTTGTGGCGCAGGTGAGACCGGACAAGCGGACCATCCCGTCGGTGACGCACGTGGACGGCTCGGCCCGCATCCAGACCATCGCGCGCCACCAGAACGAGCTCTACTACGATCTGGTCCGGGAGTTCGATCGCCGGACCGGCTGCCCGGTCATCATCAATACGTCGTTCAACGTGCGCGGCGAGCCGATCGTCTGCACGCCGCACGACGCTTACCTCTGTTTCATGCGCACCAACATGGATCACCTGGTGCTGGATCGTTTCATCCTCGACAAGAAGCAGATGAAGCCGCTGCGCGACGATATCGACTGGCAGCGGGAGTTCGAGCTGGACTGATAAGGGAGCATCGAGATGGCAACTGCGCGCCCGAGCCGCTCCAGGCTCGGATTGATTTCTGAGCTGTGGGCCTTCATGAAGGTCCGCAAGAAATGGTGGCTGGGACCGATCCTGCTGATCCTCGGGCTGCTCAGCCTGCTGATCGTCTTCACGGAAGGATCGGCGCTGGCTCCCTTCATCTACGCTCTCTTCTAGGGCGCCCGGCGTCCCGGCTCACCGAAGCGGCGCCGGGGGAGCCGGGCTGCGCCGCGCCAGCCGGCGGTGTAGTCTGACCACATGTACGTGATCCTCTGGCGCTTCCGCGCGAAGCCGGATCGTATCGAGGCGTTCGAGGAAGCCTACGGGCCGTCGGGAGACTGGGCGCGCCTGTTTGCCCGGGGAGAAGGGTACCTGGGCACCGAGCTGCTGCGCGATGTTGCCGCTCCAGGCGACTATCTCTGCGTGGATCGATGGACCTCCCGCGGCGCCTTCGACGCGTTCCGCGCCGCCCACCGCGAGGTGTACGAGGCTCTCGACGCGCGCTGCACGGCGCTCACCGAGGAGGAGGTCCCGGTGGGGGCCTTCGAAGCGATCGGATGAGCCGCCTGCGGGCGATCCTGGCGGGAAAGTGCCCGGACTGCCGATCCGGGTCGATCTTCCGCGGAGTGATCGCCACGCACGCGCGGTGTCCCGCCTGCGGAATACGGCTGCTGCGCGAATCGGGCTACACGGTGGGGGCGATGTATATCAGCTACGGGCTCGCCGTTCCGATCATCATCCTGCTGGCGCTGCTGGTGCGCATGCTGGCCCCTTCATGGGAGCCGGGCCAGGTGCTGGCGGGGGCGGCCTTCCTGTTCATACCCCTGGTGCCCCTCGTGTTCCGATACGCGCGCGTGATCTGGATTCATTTCGATCGCGCGATCGATTCCGGCGACGATCGACGTGCCTGACCGCAGGGCTTCAGGCTGGCCGGCGCTGATACGCCTGATGACGGGGCTGGCGGTGGCGGCCGTCCTGGCCTTGAGCATCGCGGGGGTCCGCGGCATCGCCGCCGCGCGCAACGCCGCCGTGGATCGGGCGGCCGGCGTGCTGCTGCAGGACACCACGGCCCGGGCGCGCGAGATCGAGGGGCTGCTGGTGTCGATGCGCGCCGATCTTGTCCTGCTCGCAGGCTCTCTCGACCTGCCCACGATGCGCAGCGAGCTGGCTTCCCGCGATCCGCGCGAGGCGCGCTGGCGCCGGATGGGAGCCGAAGGGGCCCTGCTGCTCTACCTGCGCGGCCACCCGGCAGTGGGACATGTGGCCATCCGGACCGGAGCCGGCGCGGATCTCGTGGCGGCGGGCCGGCGCGGAGGCGTTCCAGTGCTCTGGCGCGCCGTGGAGGCCCCCGAGCGGCCGCACGCCGATCGCCGGCTGACTGCGGCCGTGACGCTGGGGCCGGGCTCCGCCACGGCCTCGGGGGAGACGTGGCTCGAGGCCGAGCTGCTGGCCGCGGCCCTGCCGGCGCGGATGCCCGAGGCAGGCGGTGTGCAGCGCAGCTGCCACCTCAATGACGCGCTGGGAGCGCCGCTTGTGCCCGATGCCGCCCCCGCCCCGGCGCATGCCGTGGCTCCGGCCGGGGACGCGGACGGCTGGCTGACCGCGCCGGCGCAGGTGCGGGCTGACGGATGGACGGCGCCTTCGCCCTGGAATCTGGAATGCCGCGAGCCGCGCAGCGCGGCCACCGCGATGCTCGAGCCGCTGGCGGCGCGCTACAGGCTCACGCTGGGACTGAATCTCGCGATCATGGCCATGGCGCTGGCGCTGGGAGTGCTGGCCATCGGACAGGTCCGCCGGCGCGAACGGCTCGAGGCCCGGGCGCACGAAGAAAACCGCGTGCGCGACGTGGAGCGCCAGCTCTTCCACACGGAGCGGCTCAGCACGGTGGGAAGGCTGGCCGCCGGGATGGCGCACGAGATCAACAATCCGCTGGAGGGGATGGCCAACTACCTCAGCCTCGCGACGGACGCCGCCGGCCGCGGCGACGCTCCGGAAGCCCGCCGTCACCTCGACGGAGTGCGGCAGGGGCTCGACCGGACGGCGTCGATCGTCCGCCAGGTCCTGGCCCATGCCGAGCCGGATCGCGCGCCGCTGGCGCCGGTGGATCTCAATACGATCGTCTCCGAAGCCCTTGAGTTCGTCCGATCGCGCAAGGAGTTCGCCGGGATCAGCTTTCAGCTGGACCTGGAGTCCCGTGCCCTGACCGTGCACGGCAACCAGGCAATGCTCGGACAGGTCCTCCTGAACCTGCTTCTCAACGCCTGCGAGGCGCAGGAGCATGGCGGAGAGGTCACCGTCAGGACGCGCCGGGCGCAAGAGCAGGTTCTGGCGGAGGTGGCCGATCGCGGGCCGGGAGTCCCTCCGGAGGATGCCTCGAGGATCTTCGAGCCGTTCTACACGACGAAGCACTCGACCGGCCTGGGCCTTTCCGTCTGCCACGCTATCATGCGCCAGCACGGCGGTGACCTCACAGTGGAGCACCGTGCGGGAGGCGGAGCGCTGTTCCGGATCTCATTCCCGCAGTCGGAGGGGGCGCATGGCTGATCGCAAACCGGCAAAGGGACGCGTCCTGGTCGTGGACGACGAGACGTACGTCCGCGAGTCGCTGGGGGCGATGCTCGCCGCCAGGGGATTCGACGTGAGCCTGGCCTCGGGTGTGGCCGGTGCCATCGAGTCTCTCTCCCGGGTGCCGGTGGACGTGGTGCTCACCGATCTGAAGATGCCCGGGGCCGGAGGCCAGGAGCTGGTGCGGCATCTCGGAGCCGCAGCCGATCGCGTGCCGGTGGTGGTGCTGACCGGTCACGGCACGGTCGCATCGGCCGTGGAGTGCGTCCGGGCGGGCGCGGCCGACTACATCCTCAAGCCTGCCGATCCGGCGGCGCTGGAGGTTTCCCTGGAGAAGGCGATCGCCACCCGGGAGCTGCGCCGCGAAGTGGACTACCTGCGGCGCTCCGGCGCGATTGAGCCGGATGCGGCCGAGGATGGCGATCTCCCCACCGGCCGGAGCGAAGCCTGGCTCCGCGTCGTCGGCATGGTGCGCGCGGCGGCGCCCACCGACTCGACGTTGCTGCTGCTGGGAGAGTCGGGAACGGGCAAGGAGCTGCTGGCGCGGATGGCGCACCGGCGCAGCGCACGCGCGAAGGGGCCTTACATCCGGGTCAACTGCGCGGCCGTCCCGCTCGAAATGTGGGAAAGCGAGTTCTTCGGACACCGCAGGGGATCCTTCACGGGGGCGAGCGCCGATCGCGAAGGACGATTCCGTCTGGCGCACCAGGGAACGCTCTTCATGGATGAAGTCGGGCTGATGCCTCCTGCCGCGCAGGCCAAGATCCTGCGCGTTCTCGAGGAAGGGGAGTTCGATCGCCTGGGTGACGAGCAGCCCACCAGAGTGAGCGTCCGAATCGTAGCCGCAACCAACAGCGATCTCAGTGTCGAAACAGCTTCCGGGAGATTTCGGAAGGACCTTCTCTACCGGCTCGATGTCGTACGGGTGGAAGTTCCGCCGCTGCGGCAGCGAACCGGGGACATCCCGCTGCTGGTGGAGAGGTTCGTCCAGGAGATCTCGGCCCGGCTGGGCCGTATGGCGCCGCGCGTCACCGACAGGGTCCTCGACGAGATGCAGGCCTACTCATGGCCGGGCAATGTCCGCGAGCTGCGCAACGTGATCGAGCGGGCCCTGATCCTGAATCCGGGCGAACTGCTCGAGCCGCCGGATCTGGCGCGGCACCTCGAGGTGACTTCCGACGCCGATGCCGACGCGGGCCAGGCCGCGGGCGACCTGAACCTGCGCTCGGTCATGGGACGGCAGGAGAAGGCGCTGCTCGTCGAGGCGCTGCGGCGCTGCAGCGGCGTGCGCAAGGATGCGGCCAGGCTGCTCGGCATCGATCAGCGCAACCTGGGCTACTACCTCCGCAAGCACGGTGTGGACCCGGACCGCCTCGACGACTAGCCCGCATTTCTCACCAGGTCCCTACTGCGACCGCGGATCTGCCAGCCCTGCCGGGCGTCCTCGCCGCTCGGCCACTCAACGTATCGTCAAGATACGCCTCGCGGCCTCGCGGCTGCGGTTGCCCGGCCTGACGGCAACTGCGCGGTCTCGCGACGAAACCTGGTGAGAAAAGCGGGCTAGGTCCGGGATCTACCGCCTCTGGCCGACGAGGTACTCGCACCCCTCTGGCCCGACCAGCGCCTCGTGCTGCATGGCCCGGGGCAGCATCAGCCGGTCGCCGGGGCCCAGATCGAACCTGTGATCCCCCACGACGAACCGGATCGTGCCGCGCAGGATCCAGATGCACTCCTCGTGCGGGTGCGAGTGTGTCTCGTACTGCTTGCCGGGCTCATCCACCCAGGCGAACGGGTCGAATCCCTGCTCCAGAAGGGACTCCTCCAGCAGGTGGCGGACGGGCTCTTCGTCACCATCCCAGGGGATCCTGGCAAGACTGATGCGTCGCATTGTGTGATCTCCTCACTCCTTCTCGCTGATCGTCACCCGCCGGATGGCGTCTCCCTGCACTACGCGGTCGACGGCCTCCTGGCCTGAGATGACCTGTCCGAAGATTGTATAACCGCCATCCAGATGTGGCTGAGGGGAGTGCGTCATGAAGTACTGGCTTCCGCCTGTGTCCTTGCCCGAGAGCGCCATCCCCACCGCGCCTGCGCCGTAACGGCGCAGGTTGATCTCGCAGCGGATGGTCCAGGCGGGGCCGCCGTTGCCGTCGCCTCTCGGGTCCCCGTCCTGAATGACGAAGTTGGGAACCACGCGATGAAACACCGTCGAGTCGAGCGCGCCGCCGCGCGCCAGGCGGATGAAGTTGTCCACAGTGAGTGGTGCTTCGGCAGCCAGCAGCTGCACCACAATTGTACCTGCCTGCGTGTCGAATGTCGCGGTGACCCGGCGGCGCGCGCGGCGCACCGCCTGGAGATAGCCGGCGTTGTCGAGGCGTGGGGCGGCCTCGCCCACTTTCGCGAAGGAGTCCTGCCCCCAGGCCTCCTTCAGGAGCTCCGCGGTCCGGCGGCGCACGATGTAATCGGAGTCTTCGAGTCCCTTCTCGACGGCCGCCCTCGCCGCATCCGTCTTGAGCTTCGCAACGGACGCCAGCGCGCTGAGGCGCGCGTCGGCGGGTGTGTCGGCGCGGGCGCGCTCGTAGCCGTCCACGAGAGCCTGCGCGTCCACGGTCACTTCCAGGGCCGCGGAGCGGACGTAGGGATCGGGATCGGCCAGCGCGGCGGCGACACCGCTGGAGGTGGCCGGTGTCGCGAGCTTCGAGAGCGCCGTCACCGCCACCGGGCGGACGCGGGCGTCATGATCTGAGGCCAACATGAGAAGAATTGGCTCGACTTCGGGATCGCCGATGCCTCCGAGCGCCTCAGCGAGCCGCGCCCGCACCGACCAGGCTCCATCCGAAGCCAGCGGCCGCAGCTTCGGCACTGCCGCCCGCTTGTCGCGCGCTGCGAGGGCCACGGCGGCCACCTCGCGGAAGCGCGGGCGCGCCTCTGACAGCGCAGCGGAGAGCAGCTCGCCGGCCACCCCGGCGGTGCAGCTTTCCAGCGCGGCGAGCCCCGCCAGCGCGACCGAGGTATTCGAGTCCGTCACGGCGTCCGGGACCGTGTCGTGGGGACGCGCGCGCAGGCCATTGAGGGCGTTCACACGGACTCGCCAGTCGGCATCTGCCGCAAGCAACTGCAGCGAAGCTGTGGAGCGGGGAGTCTTGAGCGCACCGAGGCCGCGGGCGGCGTAGGAGCGCGTCAGGGCGTCGGCATCGCGGGACTGCTCGAGAAGGGCCTCCTCGGTGTCGCCCGCGTCGGGAGAGCCCATGGCGGCGCGCATCATGAAGTAGACCGCCCGCTGGCGCAGATCCCCTCGCGAACTCCTGTAGATTTCGGCGGCTCGCCCGATGATATCGGGCCGGGAGGGCCCGAGATCGATCTTCCAGAGGGCCAGCAGCGCCATCCCGGCCACTTCGGGATCGGCGTCATCCAGCCGCTTCGCCAGATCCGCCACGCAGGCCGGATCCTTGAGCTTGCCCAGCGCTTCGGCGGCCAGCGCGCGGACCTGCGCGTCGGAGTCTTTCAGCATGGTGGCCAGCAGCGGCGATGCCTTGATGTCGTCCATCTCCCCCAGGGCAAAGGCCGCCATCCGGCGCAACGATGGGTTGGCGTCGCTCGTGGCAGGCAGAAGATGGTATGGAGTTGCAGCCGGAGCGCCGATGCGGCCCAGCGCCAGCGCCGCGCGCACACGGACATCGAGAGGATGCCGGCTGGCGAGGTATCCCGTCAGCATCGCGCCGCCGAGGCTGCGCCGGTCCTCGAGCCGCAGGATTGCAGCGAAGGCGTCGTCGTGATCGCCGGCTGCGCAGGGTGGAATCGCGGACAGCAGCGAGAGTGAGCCCGCGATCGCTATTGCTGCTCGGCGTCCCACGGGTCCGTCCGGCTCCTGATGGCGAGAAACTCCAGTGCTTCCGGCATGGTGCGGAAGACCCCGACTCTCTTTCTGCTCCCGGGGAGCATCTCACGGTAGGCCTCGTACATCCGCCCCAGGCCGAAGGCGAAATCATTCGGGGCCACGATGGCGAACCGGCGCTCGGGGCCGCCCGGGTCCATGGCAGCCGATGCTGCCGCCAGCTCCTTGACCCCCGCAGAAGACTCCAGCTCGATGCTCTCCACCCGCGTCATGTCCATGAGCTCGTTGTAATGAGCGATCTCCGGGTCGGACCAGACCTCACGCTGGTATCCGAAGACTTCGTCGTAGGTCAGCACGCCGATCCCTCTGGCGAGGACCAGCCGGCGCTCATGGTCAATGCGGTGCTGGATCGGCATGGGCAAAGACCAGCGCTACCCCTTGCAGGGAGGACAGCCGTTGTCGAAGATCACCCTCCAAACGCCACCCGCCTCGAGCCTCCAGATCGAATTGAAGGTGCCCGTGGGGCGTCCCTGCTTGTCCAGGACCGTCCCGGTGCTGAGCGCCAGCGTGCCCGAGTCGAGCACCTCGACTTTCTCGGGCTCCCATGAGAAAGGCGCCGCCGGCCCCTCGAACAGCGGCTTCCAGGCCGCGGCCACGGCAGCCTTGCCGCGCGAGACGCTCCCTCCATTGCCGAAAAAGACCGCCTCCTCGGAAACGTGCGCCGTGAAGGCGGCATGATCGCGATCGGCCATCGTCTTGGCGAAGGCCCGCTCCGCCGCGCGCACCTGCTCCGCAAGGTCGGCGACGCCGGCCCCCTGCGCCGCCGGCATCGCGAACAGGGCCAGAGCCACGGCCGCCGCTACGCCTGCTTTCCTGATCATCACAAGCTCCTTCTGTTCTCGCGCCGGGATGGCCATCCTGCCTGCGTCATCTTGACACTTCCGGGGTTTGGCGTTCTACACTCGTGGCCCTTTTCCCGGCCGGGACACCAGAAAATGGGCAGGATGAACACGTCGATCTTCTTGAAGCAGGCGCGGCGGCATTTCCAGCGCACGGGCGCCATCGCTCCCTCCTCCCGGTTCCTGGCGCGGGCGATCTGCAGCGAGCTGCGAGGGGCCGGGGGGCCCACGCGCGCACTCGAGGCGGGGGCCGGCACAGGGGCTCTGACCGGAGAGATCCTCAAATCGCTGCCGGACGGCTCCAGCCTGGATATCTACGAAGTCAACCCGGTCTTTGCCGAGCACCTGTTGCAGGCCTACGGCTCCAGACAGGAGGAGGGCCGCCGCGCGGCCGCGCGCGGGGTTGCCGTGCGCGTGCACAACACTCCCGTGCAGGCGCTGGCCCGGGACGCGTCATTCGACTTCGTGATCTCGGGGCTGCCGCTGAACAACTTCGACAAGTCACTGGTCAAGGAGCTGATGTCGCGGCTCCTGGCCGCCTTACGGCCCGGCGGAGTGATGAGCTACTTCGAGTACCTCATGATCCGCGAGCTGAAGTCGCTGACCACAGGGTCCGTGGAGCGGAAAAGGCTGCGCAGCATACAGAGGGTCACGGGACAGTACCTGCGAAAGTACGAATTCCGCCGTGAGTCGGTGTTGCTGAACATTCCTCCAGCGGTAGTCCACTTCCTGCGGAGGCCTTGATGCGTCACGGCTCGTACATGGACTTCGCGATGGCCGTCCCGAGATTGGGCGGCATTTTCTTCCGCGCGAGCTTCATCTCGTAGGCCTTCTTCGCCACGTTCACCGCAATGGCCAGCGAGATCCTCCGAATCTCTTTCAAGGGAGGATAGAGGCACGCCAGATCCAGGTCGGCCTGGCGCACCAGGCTCGCGAGGGTGCGCGCCGCCACCAGGAACAGGTCATCGGGAAGCGTGCGCGTCTGGCAGGCCACGGCGCCCAGGCCAATCCCGGGAAAGACGTAGACATTGTTGCCCTGCCCGGGGCGCAGAGTCCTGCCCTGGTGGACGACGGGCGCGAAAGGACTGCCGCCGGCGAAGATCGCGCTGCCTCCGCTCCACGTGTAGGCCTGCTCGGCGGTGCACTCGGCCTTCGACGTGGGGTTGGACAGGGCGAAGATGACGGGCCGCTCGTTCAGGGCGCTCATGCGCTCGACGACCTCCCGCGTGAATGCCCCCGGGGCACCGGTGGCTCCGATAAGCACCTCGGGACGCACGGCGCCGATGGCTTCCACGAAGCCCATGCGCGGGTGCTCGTGGGCGTAGGGCAGGTTGTGCTCCATCAGATCGTCGCGGCTCTTCACCACCAGCCCCTTGAGATCCACGAACCAGAGGCGCCGGCGCGCATCCTCGAGGCTGAGCCCCTCCTCCACGAGGGCGGCTACGAGCAGGTCGGCGATCCCGGTCGCGGCCGAGCCTGCGCCCAGGAACATGATCTTCAGGTCGGTGAAGCGGGCCCTGGTGATCCGCGTGGATGCGTACACGCCCGCCAGCGCCACCGCAGCTGTTCCCTGGATATCGTCGTTGAAGCACAGCACCTTGTGCCGGTACCGGCGCAGCAGCGCATAGGCATTGGGCGTGAGGAAATCCTCGAACTGGATCAGGGCCTGAGGGAACCGGGCCTGGACCGCCTCCACGAACTCGTCCACCAGGTGCAGGTAGGCCTTCCCCTCGATGCGTTGCCGCGGGTACCCGAGATAGAGCACGTCGTCGAGCAGCTCCTGATTGTTGGTGCCCACATCGAGCGCGACCGGCAGACATTGGCCAGGAGGGATGCCGGCGCACGCGGTGTACAGCGCCAGCTTGCCGATGGGAATCCCCATGCCGTTGGCGCCCAGGTCTCCCAGCCCCAGAATGCGCTGGCCGTCGGTGACCACGACGACGCGGATGTCCCGCTCGGGCCAGTTGCCGAGCATGCGCCGGATGTTCCCACGGTCGCCGGGCGTGATGAAGAATCCCCTGGGTTCCCTGGCGATGTGCGAGTAGACCTTGCACGCCTCTCCCACCGTGGGCGTGTAGATGAGAGGCAGCAGCGTCTCGATGTGGTCGATCACCGAGCGGTAGAACAGGCGCTCATTGCGTTCCTGCAGCGCGGAGAGCTGCATGTAGCGGTCGATGTCGCGGGGGAGGCGCTCCAGACTGGTCATCACGCGCGCCACGAGCTGCTGCTGCGTCGCGAGGTGATGAGGGAGCAGGCCTCTCAGGCCCAGCCGCTCGCGCTCCTTCCGGGTGAAGGTGATGGACCGGTTGAGGGACTTGTCGCGCAGGAGGTCGAGACCCCTTTTCATCCGAGGCACGGGGAGGAGTATACCGCCGGGTCCTCCCGCCCTACGGCCGCAGCAACACTTTGATCGCGCGGCGCTCGTCCATCGCGCGGTAGCCCTCCGCCACCTGGTCGAGTGGCAGGGTCAGGTCGAATACCTTGCCGGGGTTGATCCTCCTGCTCCACACCATCTCGATCAGCTCCGGCAGGAAGCGACGCACCGGGGCAGGGCCTCCATGGAGATGGACGTGCGTATGGAACAGATCCTCACCGTCGAGCGAAACCCCGTGCGGGACGCCCACGTAGCCCACGTGGCCCCCGGGGCGGGTGGCGCGGATGGCCTGCCACATGGCCTCCTGCGTGCCGACGCATTCCAGCGCCGAGTCGGCGCCGACGCCGCGGGTCAGCTCCTTGATATGGGCCACGCCCTCGTCACCGCGCTGAGTGACGATGTCGGTCGCGCCGAACTCGCGGGCAAGCCTCTGCCGCGCCTCGTGACGGCTCATGGCGATGATCCGCCTGGCTCCCATCTGCCTGGCCGAGAGCACGCCGAGCAGCCCGACCGCGCCGTCTCCGACCACCAGCACAGTCTTGCCCGGCGCCACGCTGGCCGCATGGGCGGCGAACCAGCCGGTGCCCATCACGTCGGAGAGCGTCAGCAGGCTCGGGATCATGTCTTCTGGGGGAAGGTCCGGGGTGGCCACCAGGGTGCCGTCGGCGAGTGGAACGCGCAGCCGCGGCGCCTGGGCAGGAATGACCAGCTCCTTCTGCTGGCAGGAGGTCTGATAGCCCGCCTGGCAGCTGGGGCAGGTGTTGTCGGAGGCGAAGAACGAGCCGATGACGAACTGGCCGGTCTTGATCGAAGTGACCGCCTTGCCGACCTCTTCGACGAAGCCGCAGTACTCATGCCCCATCGGGCTGGGCTCATCGACCTGGCTGATGCCGCGGTAGGGCCACAGGTCGGACCCGCACACGCAGGTGGCCGGGAGCCTGATGATGGCATCCGTCGGCTTGATGATCCTCGGGGCGTCGTGCTCCTCGAATCGCACATCACGCGGACCGTAGAGAATGGCTCTTCGCATGGCTCACCTCCCGCCCTATCCTAGCCCGCTTTTCTCACCAGGTTTCGTCGCGGGACCGCGCAGATGCCGTCAGGCCGGGCAGCTCCGCCCGACGGCTCCCGCCATATGTGAGATCCGGCTATTCCTGCTTCACCGTGAGAGTCCGGCGGGCGGGGATGTTGGTGAGCATCTGTGCTTTCCCGCCGGGCCAGGTCACCTCCACCTTGTCGGCCTGCGCCGCGCGGCCGAGGCCGAACAGGAGCGGCAGCTCGGAGCCGGAGCAGTAGGAGGCTCCGGTCCTGACGTGGGCGGTCTGGGTCACGCCCCCTGAAGTCACGCGCACGCGGGCACCGATGCCGTCGCGGTTGGCCTGCGCGCCTTCGAGACTGATTCGCAGCCACGCGGAAGAGCCATCGGCGTCGTTGCGCAGCAGACGCGCCGTACCGTTGTTGGTGGAGACCACGATGTCCTGGTCGCCATCGGTGTCGAAGTCCAGCCACGCGGCCCCGCGCGCCACCATCTCCTGATCGAAGGGATTGCCGGAGGGGCCTCCCGCGTTCGGACCGGCCACCTCGAATGTGCCGTCTCCCTTGCCGCGGAACAGGTGGGGCTTCTGGGCATAGGTCACGTCGCGCTGCACACGCTGGATGTCGTCTTCCACATGCCCGTTGCCCACGAAGATGTCGGCGTGCCCGTCCAGGTCGTAGTCAAGGAAAAAGCAGCCGAAGGCAAGCGTCAGCAGGCTGGGCAGCCCCACGCCGGCGCGCGGGGCGTCGTCCACGAACAGCCCCGACCCTTCGTTGTGGTACAGGCCCACCATCTCGTTGGAGAAGTTGCCGATCACGAGGCTGTCGCGGCCGGTGTGGTCGTAGTCGGCCGCGTCGATTCCCATCGCGCCGCGGGCCACACCCGACTCCGAGAAGGCGATGCCGACCTCGCGTCCCACCTCCGCGAAGGTGCCGTCGCCGCGGTTGCGATACAGGTAGTTGGGCTGCGTGTCGTTGGCTACCGCGATGTCCTCCCAGCCGTCGGCGTCGAAATCGAGCGTGACGACTCCCAGCGACTTGCCCGCGGGGTTGTAGACGCCGGCCTGCTTGCTCACGTCGGTGAACCGCCCCAACCCTTCGTTTCGGAACAGGCGGTTGCTCTCTCCGCGGTACGACTCGGGCGTGCAGTACGACTTGGTCCGGCCGTCGAGCGTGCAGAACAGATCTTCGTCCATCTTCCACTGGACGTAGTTGCACGTGAACAGATCCAGGTCGCCGTCCTGATCGTAGTCGAAGAAAGTGGCGCTGCTGCCGAAGCCGTCATCGGCCACGCCTGCCGCCGCGCCGACCTCGGTGAATGATCCGCCGTCGTTGCGGTAGAGCCGGTCGGGCCCCAGGGCTGTCACGAACAGATCGGCATCGCCGTCGTTGTCGTAGTCGGCGGCAACTGCGCCCATGCCGTAGAAGCTCTGGGCCAGGCCCGCCTGCCGCGTCCGGTCCGTGAACACGCCGCCTCCCTCGTTGTGATAGAGAGCCGGCAGGGGGGCAGGACCGGCAGGGCGCGTCCAGCGGGCTTCGCCGGGGCCTGTCTTCGGTGGCGCGGGCCAGTGCGTGCCATTGGGGAAATAGAGATCAGGCCTGCCATCGCGGTCGTAGTCGAGCACGGCGACGCCGGCGCCCATCGTCTCGGGCAGGTACTTCCTGCCGTAGGCGCCGCTCACGTGCCGGAAAGCGATCCCGGCCTGCTGAGTGACTTCGGTGAAACCGACACTGGCGGCCCGAGCAGGGCTGGCTGCGGCCGGCCCGGCTGGCGCTTCCGATTGCTCCGGCGCGGGAGCGCACGCGGTCATCACGACGAGAGCCGCGGCGGATGCGAGGATGGAGCTCACTGGCCCTGATACCCCCGGGAGCTCATGCCGCGCGCGGCGCCGGGCCAGGTGTTGGGATGCTCGTGGATGAGCTGCCGCTCACGGTTGTCATCCGGATGCGCGCGGCGCACCGCCCCCGTGATTTCCTGGGACGACTCGTCGGCCTTGAACCGTGCGTAGAGCGCCTCCTCGCGGCGGGCGGCCTCGGTGTCGCCGCGGCCGCGGTGACAGAGCATGAGGTTGTAGTGCGCCTGCAGGTCCTCCGGGTCCACCGCCAGCACGCGCCTGAACGTCCCGATCGCCTCGTCGTACTTGCGCTGCAGGAAGAGGATGCGCCCGAGCTGGTTGAGCACGACGCGGTCGCGCGGATAAGCCTCGAGTGTTGTGCGCAGGTGCTCGATCGCCTCGTCGTAGCGGCCGGTTGACTTGAGGCTCAGCGCGTAGAAGTAGTGGGCGCGGGGCAGCCCGGGTGCCAGCTCCAGGGCCTTCTCCAAAGTTGCCCGCGCCGCGGTGTGGTTTCCCTCGTCGAGCTGCGCGCGGCCGATGTTCACGAAGCCATCGGCATAGTTGGGATCAAGCTGCGTCACCTGGGTGAAGGCGGCCAGGGCCCCCTTGAAGTCGCGTTGCAGGAGCAGGCCGATGCCGTAGTCGTTGTAGCGCCCACGCGCGAGGAGGCGATCCTGTCCATCGAGCGCCGTGCGGTTGGCCTCGGCGGCGTCCTCGCCGGATACCGCGAAGCTCCTGGTGCTGCTGGCCACCTCGATGATCGGCAGGTCGGGTATCTCCTTGAGCTTGCCCGAGACGGTGGATGTGTCGCCGGTGAAGTCCCACTGGCCGTCATCGTAATGCGCGGACAGGCCCGCGGCCTGGTCAAAAGGCCGGCGGACACCTGCGTACGCCCACTGCGTATTCCACCAGGCGAACTTCCTGTAGTTCACCCGCGCCGTGAAGGTGACCTTGTCTCCGCAGTCCTCGGGGATCCTGACGGCGAAGTGAGCCGTCTCGGCTGCTCCCGGCGGCACGAGGCGCGCGTAGAGCAGCGCGCGGGTGGACCACGCATTGCGCTTGTTGATGCGGTTGCCGTGCCCGTCGAGCTGGACTGAGCGGTAAAAATGCGCCCCAGGATCGACGGGCCCCTTGCGGCCTCCCGGCTCCTGCTCGACCCACCCGTTCCAGAAAACGACCCCGCCCTGCGCGTCGCGCCCCTCCAGCTCGACCCAGACATCGAAGGCATCCACCGTCCCGCCGGGGAACATGTGACCGACATTGCGCGTGCGCGTCACCACCTCGATGAGGTAGCTGCGCCCGCGCTGCAGGGTGACGCCGGTTTCTCCATCCGGTTGCGCAGGCAGCGGTGCGATCAGCTCGCCGCGCGGCGCCGATCCGCCGGCCGACTCGCCCAGGACTCCCTCTTCGCCCGCGAACATCGTGGAGGCCATGAGGGTTTCCTCGTGATCGCCGGAAGCAGCGGCCGGAGCGCCGGCCCCGTCGGCCATCCTGGAGGGCGCCTCACGAGCCGCCACCGCGAAGATGTCCACCGTGACGCTGTTCTCCTTGAGGAAGCGCGTCGTGATCTCGAGCTGTTCATGATCCCCGTTGACGAACGGGATGGCCGTGTTGGCGCCGGGGAAGCGGTGCGAGTGGACCTGTCCGCCGATGTTGCCCGCGTCGTTAGAGGCCACCAGCGGCATGTGGCAGGCGGAGCACTTTTTCGGCTCGGGAGGGTCGTAGAAGGCCCTGGCCCCTTCGCCCGACACCCCCGACTGCTGCCAGGCGTCGTACTCGTTGAAGCCCCTGAACCAGCGATAGCTGTTCACGGGAACGTCCAGGTGCACCTTGTGGCAGGAAGAGCAGAACTCCGGTGTGCTCTGCCTGTGGAAGGGTTTAAGCATCGTCGCGCGGTGGGGCGCGGGATCGAGCCGGACCATGTAGTCGTGCATCAGTTTCATGGCCGGCGAGGGGCTCGAAGCCAGACGGTGCATGGCCGGGTACTCCAGCACGAAGGATCCCTGCCCCATCGTCCCCTTGACGTCCACGATCGAGTGGCAGACGAGGCATCCGATGCCGGCCTGCGACTGGGGCGTGTCGATCTGCTCGCGGATCGGCTGGTCCATCCTGCCGGTCAGGAGCACCGCCATGTCGTGGCAGCCGCCGCACCACTTGGACGGCTTCGTGCCGACGACGTCCTGCATGTACTCGATCGACTTGCGGTACCACTGATTGTTGAACGACGAGAAATGGTGCATGGAGCTTTCCCACTGCGTGGTGATGTCGGGATGACACCCTTTGTTGCCGCAGGCCCGCTGGCTGTCCAGGAAGAAATCCGACGGCATCAGATCGGTGCCGACCAGCTCGTTTGATGAAGGAAAGAACGGACTGGTCGCGCCGGCTCCTTCCTCGAAGGGTGTCGCGGGAGGAGATGGAGGATTCACGATCCGGACGACATGGGGCGGATCGATCGCGCGCCAGGCGTGGATGGCGATGGGGAAGAGCAGCGCCGCCCCCAGCACGCCGGCGTTCCACCGGAACACGGCGCGGGACTTGCGATCGGCTCCCGCGCGGCGGGACCAGAGCCAGGCGATGGCGAGCAGCAGCGCGCCGCCGGCGATCGCCGAGACCACGTGCAGCCGCAGAATGGGAAGATACGGGCGCGCCGTTCCGGTGACGCAGAGCACGAGCCCTGACAGCACGAAGAGGCCCGCCAGCAGGGCCAGCGCGCGCAGGAGCGCCGCCTGGATTCCTCCCGAGCGGCTGGCTCCCTTCAGGAGCGCGGGGATGCTCCGGAACAGAATCGCCAGCGCCAGGGGCAGACCCAGAACGACATGGAGCAGGACGTTGGCGTGATAGAAGATGCTGGCGGTGTCGAAGGCGGCAAGATAGGAAGCGTTGAGGATCTCCAGCACCGCGATGACCAGGATGAAGGTCATGCGCCACGACGTCACCGGCTTCAAATGGACCCTCCGAATGCACACCGCTCCCTGCGGCTTGGGCCAATGCTAGCATGGTGCATGCCAGATCAGCCGGCCCCCCCGCCCGGAGGGGAGGCTTTACCGGCAGCCGACCTCATGCTGGTCCGGCTCGTCTCGAAGCCGCCGTACCGGTGGACACTCTACGTGGTCTTCATGTTGGCCGCTGCCGCTGCCTTCGTTCGGGCCTCCGGCGGCCACAGCGTGCAGGTGCTGCCGGCGTGGGGCGCTCTTTTTGGCCTCTATGGCGCCTGGATGGCGCTGATTTCCCGCGACCTGCGCTGCCGCGTCATCTACGCCAGCTTGGGGGTGGTCGTGGCTCTGGCCTTCGGCAGGGGACTGGTGGCCGGCTGGATCCGGCCCGCCAGCATCCTGGAGGTGCTCTGCTGCATCGCGCTGGTTCTTTCGGCGGCCGCGCTGTCGCGCGACGATGAAATGAAGCGCCGGGGCGCTGTGCTAGAATCCGGCGCTATCCGCAGTTGAGCAGTGCTTCATAATAATTCCGCGTACAGAATCGTACGGGCTGGTTCGCAAGGAGGTGCTTCATGGGAAGGCTTCGAGCCGCCGGCGTCATCACCGCAGCCGTGATGGTGGCCGGCCTTTCGGTACCAGGCCAGGTTCAGGCAAGGGAGAAGGAAGAAGAGGCCAAGGGCGGCGAGGACCCGGCGGTGGCCACGGTCAACGGTCAGCCGGTCACAAAGGCAGACTGGTCCACCATCATGAAGGCCGATCAGTGGTATGGCCCGCAGCTCAAGCAGAAGGCGCCCTTCTCCGAACAGATGGCGGGCAAGCCCTTCGAAGATTTCTTCTTCACCGAGGAAGTCGTGAAGATCCGCGTCATGGCGCAGAAGTACAGCGGCGAGCTGCCGCAGATGAAGGCCGCCATCGACGAGATACACAAGAAGGTCACTGCGGGTGAGGACTTCGCCGAGCTGGCGAAGGCCACGTCGCAGGACGCCGGAACGGCCCCGAAGGGCGGCGACGCGGGCCAGAAGGAATTCCACGAGATGGTCTTCCCCTTCAATCGCGTCATGATGAAGCTCAAGGAAGGGGAGATCAGCGATCCGATCATGACCATCTTCGGCTATCACGTGCTCAAGGTGGACCGCGTGATGCCGGCGATCCCTGCCGAAGGCAAGGGAAAGCGCGTCTCGGTGCGGCACATCCTGATCAAGTTCCCTTCGCCGAACGCCCGCGCGGAGTCCGAGCAGCTCGCCAAGGAAGCCAAGGTGGAAGTCCTCGACAAAGGACTTTGCAAGAAGCTCCCCACGTACTGCGCGCCAGCGAGCTAGGACACCAGGCACATGCGCCGTCCGCCGGCCGTCCTGATCGCGGTCTGCTGGGCGCTGGGAAATATCGCGCCGGCGGCCGGGCCGCCTCCGTCCACGCCCCCCGCCAGGCCTGCGCAGCCCGGTGCGGAAAGCGTGGCCACCGCGCCGCCGACATTCGCGTTCAAGGTCGAGGGCCTCGATGGAGGCTCGCTGTCGAACACCGACTTCCGTGGGAAGATCCTCGTCGTGGACGTCTGGGCGACCTGGTGCGGCCCCTGCAGGATGGTGATCCCGCACCTGTCGAAGCTGCGCGAGAAGTACAGGGCAAGAGGAGTGGAGGTGGTCGGGCTGTCGGTGGATGAGCCCGTTCCTGATGGCGGCGGATACCTTCAGGTAAAGAGCTTCGTGGCGGAGTATGCGATCAAGTACCCGATCGGCCTGATGAACAAGACGGTCTATCGGGAGCTGGTCGCCCTGATGGGAGCCGACCCGCGCGCGGGATTCTCCATCCCCACCACCGTCGTGATGGCGCGCGACGGCCGCCTGCTGAAGATCTACCCGGGCTACTTCCGTGGCCAGGAGCGCGAGATCGAGCGCGTGATCGAGCAGACCCTCGGCGCCGAAACGCCGCCCAAGCCGAAACCCTGATGCCGTCGGCCGCGCGGCGACGGGCGGGTAACGTCTTCGCCGCGCTGGCCGGGCTGTTGCTTGCGCTGATGGCAGCGGAGGCCGCCACGCGGCTGCTGTGGGACAGCGCGCCGCCTGCCGGTGGCCGCGCCGACACGCTGCCTCTCATGCGGGTGCCGGACCCCGGGGTTCTCTACCGGCTGGTGCCCGGCTCTTCGGGCATCTACAGCGGCACCCGGATCCAGGTCAACTCCCTCGGACTGCGCGATCGGGACTACGCGATCCCCAGGCCGCAAGGCATCGAGCGGGTCCTCGTGCTGGGCGACTCGATGGTGTTCGGAGTGGGCGTGCGGCCCGAGGAGACGCTGCCGGGGCAGCTGGGACGATTCCTGGCGCCGGCCGAGGTGATCAACGCCGGCATCTTCGGATACAACCTGGATCAGGAAATCTCAATGCTCGAGGAGGTCGGTCCGCGATACCGCCCCGACGTGGTGATCTCCTGCTTCGTGCACAACGACATCGACAACTGGGGCCTCGGCGAGGGGGGCGCGGTTCCCGAGATCCGCAGCAGCCGCTTCGATCCCCCGCCTGCCGACCTCTGGTCCTCGCGCCTGGCCAGTCTGCTCCTTGCCGACCCGTTCGACGCCGACCGGCTCAACCTGCTGCCGGCGGCAGGAGGGGTGCGCGGATGGCTGGCTGCACACAGCCGGCTCTACCTGTTCAGCTACACGCGGCTGCGCACGCACTCGTGGAGCATGACCTCCGGCGAGCAGGCGAATCCGATCGTGGCGGCGCCGACCTGCCAGTCGCGCGCTGTGATCTGGGAGCCGCTCAGGCAGCGCTACCGCAGGCTGCGCGAGACAACCGAACGACTGGGTGCGACGCTCCGGGTGGTGATCCTCGGGGGCGCGCTCTGGGAGGGAAGGCCGCTGGCCCGGCTGCACGACACGCTGAGACAGGAGGGGATCCCCTTCCTGGATCTCACGCCGCTCTGGTCCGACCGGCAGCACTACGCGCGCACCTGGTCGCTGGGGTGGGATCCGCATCCCAACGCGCAGGCCCACGAGCTGGCGGCAGATCTCGTAGCCAGGTTCGTGAAGGCCACGAGAGGATCGCGAGCGGGCCCGGAAGCGGACGCCGCGGATCCCTATGCGGCGATCCGGGAGCGCCCCGAGCTTGGGCAAGGCATCGATGAATGGAGGCAACGGCAGGCCACCAGGGCACTCGAGGACGACCGGGCTCTTGCGGGCTCGGGACGTTCGCTCTCCGCGGTGGTGGACTTCGGCAGCCCCGATCCCGGCCGGCTTGCGCCCCAGATCCTCTACGGCTTCTGGGAGCCCGGCGCCGGGCCGGATCCGGGCGTGGCGGGGCAGGGCCGGTGGATGTCGTCGCGCGGTGCGGTGCTTCTGGGCTGGGCAGAGGGGGCGTCGCGGGTCGAGATCGAGCTGCGTTCTCCGATGCGGGGGATCGATCGGGTGCGGACGCCCCGATCTGTCACCATCACCGCCGGGATACCCCTCGGATCGTGTGCGCGTGTGTCGCAGGAAACCCGGCTCGAAGCCGGGGAGCGCTGGCAGATCGTGACTGTACCACTTGATACACTCGGCGAGAGCCCCGATCGAGGCCCGATCGAGCTGGAGCTGATCGCCGCGCCGTTCGAGGCCACCCTTCTGGGCGCCGGCGGCCGGGATCCGCGGCTGGTGAGCCTCATCGTCCGCCGGATCGCCGTGCGCTGATCTGCCCTGGTACGCGCAAATCCGCTGGAAGCCGCGCCAATAGAGCATCTCAGGCGGTTTTCAGTTTGACAGGTCGGGGCCTGTTGCCGTAGTATGAGTCACCTTCATCTGGCGGGAATCAGCGCTGCCCGGCGTTGATGCGGAAGATGCATCGTCGTCAAGCTGACCGCCCTTCGATCTCGGAGACGGGACCCCGCATCGGTTCCCACCCGGAGGGTTCTCCCGGAGCGATGAGGACACACAACCTCTCCGCCAGGAATGGAGAGATCGTCCCGATGGACGCCCCGGGGCGCATGCGCCGGCAACCGGAGACACTCGTGGATCCGTCTGGAGAGAGAATCCTGTGACCCGCCAACCACAGGAAACCCACACCAGTCTCAGGACCGTGGAGCCGGAGTCGGCAAGATCATCTCTCAGCCTGGGCCGGATCATCGCGCTCATCAAGGGCACCAGCTCCCTGCCTGAGTCGCTGGGCGAGTTCCTGGAAGCCATGCTCGAGGCGGGCCTTCAGCGCGCCGAGCTTTTTCTCATCGATGAGTCCCGCCAGTGGCTCGTATGGTGCGCAGGCCGCGAACGAGCGGGCGCCGCAATCAGCCAGACGGCCGTCGAGCGGGACGGACTGCGCGTGTCGATCGCGGGGCCGGAGGAGATCCTCTCGCGGGCCTGGCGGACCGGCCGCACCTTCGTCCTGGACAATCCGGAGCATCCGATCGCCGCTGCCGACGAACCGATTCTGATGCACGCCGCCGTGGCGGAGCGGATGGGCGCGGGAGCGTTCGCGGCGATTCCCATCTCGGCATCGGGCAGGATCTCCGGGGTGATCGTGGCCGTCGACAGGCGGGGCCGTGCGGCGCTGCGTGCCGGGTTGCCGCAACTGGAAGACCTGGCCGTCGCCGCTGGCCTCGTGCTGGAGCGCTCGGAGATGGCGTCGCGGCTGCGCGAAGAGCAGGAGCGATACCATCAATTTCAGCAGTTCATGGATCAGATCCCGGATGGCATCGCCGTCTCGACTCCCGATGGCAGGGTCATCTCGTGCAACGACGGCCTGCTGCGGATGCTGGGCTACACCCGCGAGGAGATGTTGGGGCGCAGCGCGGGCAGTTTCTACGTGGATCCAGCGCAGCGCGAGGCGCTCGTGAGGGACAACGCGGTGCAGGGCCACGTGGAAGGCAGGACGGTCGCCGTCTACCGCAAGGACGGAGGCATCGCACACGTGAATGTCTCGAGCCGCATGCGCACCACGCATGGCGAGCCTCAGATGGAGTCTATCGTGCGCGACGTCACCGAGAGCTACACGCTGCACCAGCGGCTGCGGCTGCTCTCGGACGTCCTGACCTACAGCGCCGACGCCATCATCAGCATCGACACCGCATGCCAGGTGGCCTCGTGGAACCTCGGAGCCCAGCAGATTCTGGGATACACGGCTGAGGAGATCATCGGGCAACCTTACCTGAAGCTCGTGCCCGGCGATCGTCACGCAGAGTTCACCGATGTGATCCGCCGGAGGGTGGAGCAGGAGGGCCGGCTGCTGGCGTTCGAGACCGAGCGCATTCACAGGGACGGCCGGCGCATCCCGGTCAGTGTGACGGTGACCAGGATGCGGCCTGCCGACGGCCCCGACATGGGCTGGTCGGTCGTGCTCAGGGACATCACGCACCGCAAGCACGAAGAGGAGCGGCGCCGGCTCCTGTCGCTGATCACCGATCAGCTCCCCGACGCCGTGCTGAGCCTGGATCGCGACGGGCGGATCACATCGTGGAACAAGGGAGCCGGCAGGATGTTCGGGTACGACACCACGGCGATCGTGGGCCGATCCTGGCTGGATCTGGCGCCGGCCGAGCGGGCCCCGGAGTACAGGCAGCTCACGACTCCTCCCTCGGTCAGGGAGCAGGCCGACGAGAACGGATGGCCCCGGGTGATCGACACCGTGGCGCTCAGCGCCGACGGGTCGGCCCTTCCCGTGAGGCTGTCGGTCTCCGTGCTGCGTGACGAGAAGGGCGGCGCCACCGGATGGTCGATCATCCTGAGGGACCTCACCGAGCAGCGCCACCTCGCCGAGATGTCAGAGCGGTTGCATGAGGAGCTGTGCCACCGCAACCGGATGGAGGGAGTGGTCGGAGTGTCCCGCGCGATGGAGGAGGTGCGCGAGCGCGCTCTGCGCGTGGCGCAGTTCTCGTCCTCGGTGCTGCTGGTGGGCAGCTCGGGCACGGGCAAGGAGATCGTGGCCAACGCGATCCACTACAACTCGCCGCGCCGCCACAAGCCCTTCATCAAGGTCAACTGCGCCGCCATCCCGGAAGATCTGCTGGAATCCGAGCTGTTCGGCATCGAGCGCAACGTGGCCACCGGTGTGGACAGCAGGATCGGCCGGTTCGAGATGGCCGCGGGCGGCACGCTGTTTCTCGACGAGATCGGCGACATGAGCCTGCACACGCAGGCCAAGATCCTGCGCGCGCTGCAGGAAAAGGAAATCGAGCGGGTTGGCGGCAAGAAGGTGGTCAAGGTCGACGTCCGGATCATCGCCGCCAGCAACAAGGACCTGGACGCCGAGATCCGCGCCCGCCGCTTCCGCGAGGATCTCTACTACCGCCTCAACGTCATCGTCATCATGCTGCCGCCGCTGGCCGATCGCCGCGAGGACATCGACCCGCTCATCGATCACTTCATGGACAAATACACCCGCGAGCACGAGCTGCCGCGCAAGCGGATCTCGATGGCGGCCCGCGATCTGCTCAACGCCTACCCCTGGCCAGGCAACGTGCGCGAGCTGGAAAACTGTATGGAGCGCGCGATCGTCATGAGCGAGGGGACCGAGATCGTGGAGACCGATCTGCCCCACGGGCTGCTGCTCTGGAAGAGCCGCAGCGATACGCCCGAGGACGCCGGCAGCCTGAGCCAGTCGATACGGCGCGTCGAGCGGCGCGTGGTGATCGACGCGCTGGAGCGCAGCGGCTGGGTGCAGGCACGGGCCGCTCGGCTGCTGGGGATCTCCGAGCGCAGCATGTGGTACCGTGTGAAAAAGCTGGGGCTGACGCCGCCGGCGCGCTGAGCCGATTCCTGGCCCCGGACGTCGTCGGTTCGTCAACCCGGACTGCGTGGATTCCTGAACCCGGACGACATCAATTCCTTGACCCGGATCCCGTGGATTCCTACCGCTTCACTGCCTACAGCGACCTCGTGCTGGATCATTTCGAGAACCCGCGCAACGTCGGGGAGACCTCGCGCGTCGACGCCCGGGGCCGCGCCGAAAACCCGGCATGCGGCGACGAGCTGGTCCTGACGCTGCGCCTGGAGGATGGCCGGATCTCCGAGGCGCGGTTCCGCGCCTCGGGCTGCGCGGCCTCCATCGCCAGCTCCTCGATGACGACGGTCCTGCTGGAGGGGCGGACTCTCGAGCAGGCGCGCGGGCTGACCAACCTCGATGTGGCCACCGCGCTGGGTGGGCTGCCCCCCGCCAAAATGCACTGCTCGGTCCTCGCCGAAGAGGCCGTGGCCGCCGCTCTGGCCGACCACCGGATCCGGGCGGCGCGTTGAGCCGGCCCTTCGGCGGGATCACGCCGCCGATCCTCGAGGAGATCCGCGCCATCGTGGGCGCGGCCCACACCCTTATCGACGCCGACAGCCTCGAGCTCTACGCCAGCGACGAAACCGAGGACCTGGTCTTTCCGCCCGACGTGGTGGTCAAGCCGGCCTCCACCGAAGAGATCATCGCGCTGATGCGCCTGGCGTCGCGGGAGCATCTCCCGGTGACCCCCCGCGGCGCAGGCACCGGGCTTTCGGGCGGGGCGCTGGCGGTGCACGGCGGCATCGTGCTGTCGGTGGAACGGATGAACCGCATCCTGGAGATCGACACGGAGAACCTGATGGCCGTGGTGGAGCCGGGAGTCATCACCGAGGTGCTGCAGACGGAGGTGGAAAAGCTCGGCTACTACTACCCGCCCGATCCGGCCAGCCGCGGCTCGTCGATGATGGGAGGAAACGTCGCCGAGAACGCCGCGGGGCCCCACGCCGTCAAGTACGGGCGCACCAGCGACTACGTGGTAGGGCTGCAGGCGGTGCTGGCCGACGGCACGCTGCTCGACACGGGGGGCAAGCTGCGCAAGGATGTCTCGGGGTACAACCTGACGCAGCTTCTGGTGGGCTCGGAAGGAACTCTCGCGGTCATCACACGGATCATCGTGAAGCTGATCCCGTACCCGGCGCATCGCCGGACCCTGGTGGCCTGCTTTGATTCGGCCGAAGCCGCCACCCGGGCGCTGGTCAAGGTCTTCGAAAAGCAGGTCGTTCCCTCGGTTGTCGAGTTCATGCAGGAGGCGGCGTGGCGCGTCGCTTCGGAGCGCCTGGGCAAGCGCTTGCTGCCTCCCGACCACGCGGCCTACCTGCTGCTCGAGGTGGACGGAACGCGCGAAGATGTCGTCATCGAGGAGGCCGAGAAGGCCGGCGAGGCCTGTCTCGAGCTGGGCGCCGCCGACGTGGTGGTGGCCGACACGCCGGCGCGGCAAAAGGAGCTTTGGTCTGTGCGGCGCGCGATCGGTGAGACCGTCAAGAAGATCGCGCCATACAAAGAGGAAGACACCGTGGTGCCGCGCCGGCAGGTGCCCGCGCTGGTCGAGGCGGTGGATGACATCATCCGGAGGCACGGGCTGCGCGCCATCCAGTACGGCCATGCGGGCGACGGCAATATCCACGTGAACATCCTCAAGGACGAAGGGGGAGCCGCCTGGGCCGCGAACCTCGAGACCGCCATCCGCGAGATCTTCGGCGTGGTGGGAAAGCTCGGCGGCAGGATCTCGGGCGAGCACGGCATCGGCTGGGTGCAGCGCGGCTACATGGAGATCGTGCACAGCAAGGCGGAGCTTGATCTCATGAGAGGAATCAAGCAGGTCTTCGACCCGCAGGGGATCCTCAATCCCGGCAAGGTCCTGCCCGAATGAGTCCGGTGCGCGTCGTTGCGGCGTTCATGGCGGCGCTGCTGGCCGCGCCCGGTCCCGGCTTCTCCATCGAAGCCCGCAAACCCTCGGAGATGATCCACGGCGTGCCGCGCCTGGAGACGGGGGACTGGCTCCTGGAGAGCTACATCGACGCGCTCAAGGAGCGCCACTACTGGGAGGAGGCGGGGGAAGGACTCAAGGCAGTCTACGCCCGCATCTCCGAAGACCTCGACTCAAGGCTGCAGCTCTGCTTCGGCGACTGGCGCGAGCCGGTGGGATGCCTCTGGATCCGGCATGACGGCACCGCGGAGTCACCCGTGGGCGTGGACGGCGGCTACGAGCTGCGCGTCACGGATCACCGGCGCTTCATCCTGAGCTACGGCGAGGACCGCGACATGCGCTTCCGCTGGGTGGGCGAGAGGGAGACGTGGGTCGCGCACAAGATCCTCGGGGGCGAGTACAAGGACGCGCGCGGGCAGAAACATTCCCTCAACTCGAAGGGGGACGCGGTCCTGGCAGGCCGCCAGGCGATCTATTCAATGCCCGTGGGCAACGCAGCGGACTACGCGCCGCACACCCTGATTCTGGACGGCGCGCTCTGCCGCTACGAGTTTGACGGCAAGCAGCTCAGGGTCTGGGAGATCCCGCAGGACCTGTCGCTGCCGGCGCCTCCGGAGCCCCTGCTCGATCTGCGCCTGATCTTCCCCGCCGACGCGCTGGTGCTTCCACCCCAGAAGCAACCCAGGAAGCCCTAGCCCGCTTTTCTCACCAGGTTTCGTCGCGAGACCGCGCAGATGCCGTCAGGCCGGGCAACCGCAGCGGCGAGGCCGCGAGGCGTATCTTGACGATACGTTGAGTGGCCGAGCCGCGAGG